>JAESFN010000065.1_pt1 | contig 260114 bp, 238 predicted proteins | sample 9269411 | NCBI WGS metagenome assembly JAESFN01 (sample SAMN14505399, study PRJNA617100) | algae metagenome | isolation source: Iphinoe sp. HA4291-MV1 and co-occurring heterotrophs from trail next to... | place: USA: Maunawili Falls, Hawaii | collected 2009-07-25
ACGCCCACTTCGGGGCGTCCCCCCGCCGCGGGAAGGGCTCCAAGTGAAGCAGGTCAAGGAGCCTCCAGGCTCCTTGCGGGGTGGAGGTCTGGAGGCGGGGCAGCGCCCCGCCTCCAGGACCGAGCCCACATCACCCCGGCGCGGGCGCCGGCATGGGCGGCAGTGCTGCCAGGGGTGGCGACAGCATCTGGATGTGCCCGTCGTGGAAGGCGCGTTCGATGCGGCGGTTGAGTTCGCGTTGGACGGGCCAGCGTTGGGTGGGGTCGGTCTTCACGCGGCAGCGGAGGATGAGCGCGTTGTCCGAGAGCTTCTCGACGCCCATCACGTCCATCTCGTCGCGGATGGCGCTGCGCCAGCGGCCTTCGGCGCGCATCTCGGTGACGATGCCTTTGAGGGTGTCGGTGACGCGGTCGAGATCCTGGCCGTAGGCGAGCGAGAGGTCGAGCACGGCGAAGGCGAAGTCGCGGGTGTTGTTGGTCACCGTGGTGACGGCGCTGAACGGGATGATGTGGATCGCGCCGTCCAGCGCGCGGAGCTTGATGGAGCGGATCGAGAGTTGTTCGACGACGCCGCTGAGGCCGCCGACCTGCACGACGTCGCCGACCGCGACGGCGTCTTCGAACAGCAGGAAGATGCCGGTGATCACGTCCTGGACGAGTTTCTGGCTGCCGAAGCCGATGGCGAGGCCGATGACGCCGGCGCCGGCGAGCAGCGGCGCGACGTTGACGCCGATTTCGGACAGGGCGTTGAGCGCCACGAAGACGAGGATGACGACGAGGAGGGCGGTGCGCAGCATCGGCAACAGCGTGCGCACCCGGGCCGAGCGCGCGGCCTGGGCATCGCGGGCCAGGCGCTGCAGGTGGCGTGCGATCGCGGCGTTGACGACTTCCCAGACGAGGACGGCGAGGAAGATCGTGAAGCCGATCGAGACGAGGGAGCCGACCAGGCGGTTGCCGAGCTGGCCTTGCGCGAACCAGGAGAAGGAATCGAGCCCCCAGGCTTCGAGGAGCAGCAGGAGCGAGAGGATGGTGACGATCGCGGTCACGATGCCTTTCAGCGCCGGGAGGTAGCGGTTGGCGCGGGCTTCGAGGCCGGGATAGCGGCTGGCGAGGTCGGGGCCGACGCGGAAGCCGCGATGGATGGCGCGGCGGGCGACGAAGTCGATGAACTTGGCGCCGGCGATGATGCCGATGGTCAGGATGGAGACGCGGCTCAGGCGTTCGAAGCCGTCGCGCACCTGCAGCGCCCAGACGCCCCAGGCGGCGAGCAGCCAGAGGATCGCGAGGATGTGCCAGATCTCGGCGAGGCGATCGCGGGCGGAGCGCGCGAGCCGGCGGGAGGCGGCCGGGTGTTCGTGCTCCTTCAGCTCCGGCGCCCGCAACACCTCGGCGATCGCCTGGCGGTTCTGCAGGATGACGATGATCAGGAACAGCGTGACGATCAGCAGGCAGATGCGGGTGACGAAGTCGTAGGCCGACCAGGGCAGGCCGAACAGCAGCCCGGCCTCGGCGATCGCGTAGCCGAAGACGAGCACGAGGGTGATACGGCGCAGCCAGACGGTGATGTAGGCGGCGGTCTCGTCGGCGACCGGCAGCAGTCGGAGCGGCGCCGAGGCCGGCGAGAGCAGCATGCGGGAGGAGGCCATGACCGCGCGGGAGACCATGTAGGCGTTGTTGACGGTCAGGATCACGAGCTGGGTGGTGGGCAGCGGGTTCACCGCGCTGATCAGCCCGTAGGAGACGACCGCGAAGGCGGCGACGGGCACCAGGTCGAGGCCCAGGCGCGCGATCACCAGCGGGATGCGGCGGAGCCAGCGCCAGTTGCCGCCGGAGACGGGGGCCCGGGCATCCAGCGCGTCGCGCGGCCGGCGCAGCGCCTTGTGCGCGAGCCATTCGGCGAGGAGACCCAGCCCGAAGATCAGCAACAGCTTCCAGCCGGCATCGAGCACCCGGCGCTGGGTGACCGGGTCGCGCGCGACGGAGGAGGCGAGCCGCGCCATGGCGGGGATGTCGGTCAGCGCCTTGGCGGCGGAGACGAGCTGGTCCGACAGCGCCGAGAGCCGCTGGGAGGCGCCCATCAGGAGCTGGGCGCCGAGGGTGTTCGGCGCCAGCAGCTCGTTGGGTGGCGGCGTGGCGGCCGGCGGGGCGGCCGGCGGGGCGGTCGCCGCCGGCGGGGCGGGTGCGGAAACCGCTGCGGGCGCCGCAGCCGGGGCTGTGGCAGCCGGCGCTGCCGGCGCCGGGGGCGTGCCGCCGCGCTGGCGTTCGGCGGCGGAGAGCGCTTCGAGGGTGCGGAGCAGCTCGGCGCGGCGGCGGTCGTCGCGCAGCAGCTGGATCAGCCGCTCGGTCTCGCCGGGGGCGAGGACGGGCGTCGCGGGCGTGGCGGCCGGTCGGGCCCCGGCAGGGGCTGCAGGGGCCGCCGGCGGCGGCGCGGCGGGCACGGGTTGCTCGACCGGCGCCGCCTGCCCGAAGGCGGGACCGGCGGGCGCCAGCGGCAACAGGGCGAGCAGCAGCAGGAGGAGGGCGATCGGGCGGCGCGGCATGGCCGGGCAGGGACCAGATCGGCGCGGGCGTGGTCAAGCCCGGATATCGCACCGGCTCCCGCTCAATAAGACGCCGAGTCTCAGGAATATGTGTGCAGCTCTGTGGATTACGGGGATAACGCCGCGCCTTCCGCCGGGGCCTGGGCGCGCCCAATATCCCGCGCCATGAAGACCGTCCTCACCGTCCTGATCCTGTTGGCAATGCTGGCCGTGCTCGGCGTCCTGTTCGCGGGCATCCTCGGCATGGCGCGGTCGGAGGGCGGCAACCCGGCGCGATCCAATGCGCTGATGCGCTGGCGGGTCGGGTTGCAGGCGCTGGCTTTGGTGCTGCTCGGGCTGCTGATGCTGATCCATCGGGGCTGATCAGCCGGGGCGCTGACTATTTTGACAGGTGGAATTGGGTTCCCTAGGTTCGCGCCCGCGGCGGGGCCCGGTGTCCGCCGCCCCACGGTAGCGCGGCCATGCAGGGGTCGCCGCGCCCCCCACAACAGGACACGGCTCTCGCCATGAAGCTCCTCGTCCCCGTCAAGCGGGTGGTGGATTACAACGTGAAGGTCCGCGTGAAGGCGGACCAGACGGGCGTCGAGACGGCGAACGTCAAGATGTCGATGAACCCCTTCGACGAGATCGCGGTCGAGGAAGCCGTCCGCCTGAAGGAGAAGGGCGTCGCGACCGAGATCATCGCGGTCTCGATCGGCCCGACGGCGGCGCAGGAGCAGATCCGCACCGCGCTCGCGATGGGCGCAGATCGCGGCATCCTGATCGAGGTGGCGGAGCTGGTGGAGCCGCTCGCCGTCGCCAAGCTGCTGAAGGCGGTCGTCGAGAAGGAGAGCCCGGGCCTCGTCATCCTCGGCAAGCAGGCGATCGACGACGACATGAACGCGACCGGCCAGATGCTGGCGGCGCTGCTGGGCTGGGCGCAAGGCACCTTCGCTTCCAAGCTCGAGCTCGCGGCCGATGCCGCGACGGTGACGCGGGAAGTGGATGGCGGGCTCGAGACCGTGAAGCTCAAGCTGCCGGCGATCGTCACCACCGACCTCCGCCTGAACGAGCCGCGCTACGCCTCGCTGCCCAACATCATGAAGGCGCGCAAGAAGCCGATCGAGACCTTCAAGCCCGCCGATCTCGGCGTCGATGCGGCACCAAGGCTGACGACGCTGAAGGTGGAGGAGCCGCCGAAGCGCATCGCCGGCAAGAAGGTGGGCTCGGTCGCCGAGCTGGTCGACAAGCTGCGCAACGAAGCGAAGGTGATCTGAGATGAGCGTCCTCGTCCTCGCGGACCGCAGCGGGTCCACGGTCAGCCAGCCGACGCGTTCGGCGGTGGCGGCGGCGCAGAAGCTCGGTGGCGACGTGCACGTGCTGGTGCTGGGCGACGGCGCCGAGGCGCATGCCAAGCTCCCCGGCGTCGCCAAGGTGTTGAAGGCCGACGGCCCGGCTTACGCGAATGGCCTGGCGGAGCCGGTGGCGGCGCTGCTGGTGGCCCTCGCGCCTGGCTATGGCCACCTGCTGGCGCCGGGCAGCGCCGGCGGCAAGAACGTGATGCCGCGGGTCGCCGCGCTCCTCGACGTGCAGATCGTGAGCGACATCGCGGGTGTCGTCGATGCCGACACCTTCCAGCGCTTCATCTATGCCGGCAACGCGCTGGCGACGGTGAAGAGCGCGGACGCGAAGAAGGTCGCGACGGTCCGTGCCGCCAGCTTCGATCCGGTGCCGGCCGAAGGCGGCTCGGCGGCGATCGAGGCGGCGCCCGGTGCCGATGATCCGGCGCTGTCAAGCTTCGTCGGCGCCGAGATCGTCAAGAGCGAACGGCCGGAGCTGACGGCCGCGCGCATCGTGGTCTCGGGCGGCCGCGCCATGGGGTCGTCGGACAAGTTCAAGATCCTGGAAGGGGTCGCGGACCGGCTGGGGGCGGCGATCGGCGCCTCGCGCGCCGCGGTCGATGCAGGGTATGCGCCGAACGACATGCAGGTCGGCCAGACCGGCAAGATCGTGGCGCCGGAGCTCTACATCGCCTTCGGCATCTCGGGTGCCATCCAGCACCTGGCGGGGATGAAGGACAGCAAGGTCATCGTCGCCGTGAACAAGGACGAGGAAGCGCCGATCTTCCAGGTCGCCGATTACGGCCTGGTCGGCGACGTCTTCAAGGTGATCCCGGAGCTCGAGGCCGAGCTCGACAAGAAGTAAGGCGCGGTCTCGCGCTGAGGCGGCATCCGCGGCGCGTGGCGAAAGCCCCGCGCCGCTTGCATTTGGAGGAGGGACAGAGGTGGCGATGGAGAGATTGGGCGTCATCGGCGCCGGGCAGATGGGCGGCGGCATCGCGCATGTGGCGGCGCTGGCCGGACTGGACGTCGTCATGCTCGACGTGAATGCCGAAGCGCTCGAGAAGGCGCAGGCCGGCATCGCGAAGAACCTGGACCGCCAGGTGCAGAAGGGCAGCGTGACCTCCGAGGCGCGCGACGCGGCGATCGCGCGGCTCACGACCGCGACCGACTACGCGGCGTTCGGGCAGGCCGACATCGTGATCGAGGCGGCGACCGAGCGGGAGGAGATCAAGCGCAAGATCTTCGCCGCCCTCTGCCCGGTGCTCAAGGCGGATGCGATCGTCGCGACCAACACTTCCTCCATCCCGATCACCCGGCTGGCGGCCGCGACCGACCGGCCGGCGCGCTTCATCGGCATGCATTTCTTCAACCCGGTGCCGCTGATGGGCCTGGTCGAGATCATCCGCGGCCTGGCGACCGAAGATGCGACGTTTGAAGCCGTGCGGACGCTGGCCGAGCGGATGGGCAAGAAGACCGCGAATGCCGAGGACTACCCGGGCTTCATCGTCAACCGCGTGCTGATGCCGATGATCAACGAGGCGGTGGTGGCGTTGCAGGAGGGCGTCGGCGACATCGCCTCGATCGACACCGGCATGAAGCTCGGCTGCAACCACCCGATGGGACCGTTCGAGCTGGCGGACTTCATCGGCCTCGACACCTGCCTCGAGATCATGCGGGTGCTGCACACGGGCCTCGGCGATTCGAAGTACCGGCCGGCGCCGCTGCTGGCGAAGTACGTCGAAGCCGGCTGGCTCGGCCGCAAGACCGGCCGCGGCTTCTACGACTACGGCGTCAAGCCGCCGAAGCCGACGCGCTGAGCGACTGCCGGGAGGGTAGAATGGAAAAGATCGAACCGCCGGCGCGGGTGTCCTTCATCGGCATGGGCGTGATGGGTGCGGCGATGGCCGCCAACATCGCCAAGGCGGGCTTCGCGCTGACCGTGTCCAGCCGCTCGCGCGGCAAGGTGGCGGCGCTGGAAGCGGCGGGGGCCGCCTGGGCCGCGACCCCGGCCGAAGCCGCGCAGGGTGCGGCCTGCATCGGCCTTTGCGTGCCCGACACCCCGGATGTGGAGGCGGTGCTGTTCGGCCCGGCCGGCGTCGCGGAAGGTGCGGCACCCGGCACGATCGTCATCGACTTCTCGACCATCGCAGCGGCGGCTTCGGCCGATTTCGCCAGGCGCCTTGCCGCGCAGGGCGTGGCACTGCTCGACAGCCCGGTCAGCGGCGGTCCGCAGGGCGCGATCGACGGCGTGCTGACCTGCATGGTGGGCGGCGATGCCGCGGCCTTCGCGGCCGCAGAGGCCGTCTTCGCCGCGGTCGGCCGCACGGTGCGGCATCTGGGGCCCGCCGGCGCCGGTCAGATCTGCAAGTCCGGCAACCAGCTCATCATCACCGCGACCATGCAGGCGGTGTTCGAAGCGCTGGTGATGGGGAAGAAGGCCGGGCTCGATCCCGCCGCGATGCGCGAAGCACTCCTTGGGGGCTCCGCAAAGTCCTTCGTGCTGGAGAACCATGCCAAGCGCTGGCTGGACGGCAAGACCGCGCCCGGCTTCCGGGCGGCGCTGATGCGCAAGGACATGCGGCTTGCGATCGGTGCCGCGCGCGATCACGGCATGCACGCACCGGTGACCGCCGCGGCGGCGCAGATGATGGAGGCGCTGGTCAATTCCGGCCGCGGCGACCTCGACGTCGCCGTGCTGGGCGCGCTGGTCGCGGAGCTGTCGGGCGCCGGCGATGAACGATGACGGGATCGACGCGCTGCCGGCATCCCGCGCCGAGCTCGGCGCGCGCCTGACCGCGGCGGGGATCGCGCCGGCGTTGGTGGCCCTGCTGCTCGACCGGTCGCGCCCGGCGCTGGCGCTCGGGACCGAGCCGGCGGCGGAGGACGGCATCCCGATCGGCGCGACGAAGCTCGGCGGCCGCCCGGATCTGCCGGCCGGCATGGCCTGGCCGCACCGGCCTGCCTATCCGGGCGCGGCGGCGATGGCCGAGGAATACGCGCGCGACGCGGCCAGGCTGCGCGCCGAAGCCGATGCCGGGTCGTCCTGGCTCAGCGCCGAGGATGCGGCGTTCGCGACGCGGGAGATGCTGGCCAAGGCGGAAGCGGTCGCGAGCACCTTCCCCCTGAGCTTCATCGGCCAGTTCGACCTGGCGGCCTTGGCCCGGCAGCCCGGCTTCGACCCGGCGCTGCCGCGCAGGGGCCGGCTCTATCTGTTCCACGACCTGTTCATCCTGCCGGCCGGCTTCGATCCGGGCTCCGCCGTCGGCTTCCGCCTGTTCCACGACGCGGCGCCCGCCGCCGGTCTCGTCCGTGCGCCGGTGCCGGAGCGGCTGCTGGCGCTGGCGGCGTTCCAGGGCGGGGTGCTGCAGCCGGCGGTGGTCACGGCGCGCCCGGTCGTCACGACGATGCCGACCGGCGATGCCGCCTGGCGCGCGCTCGGGCCGGTGGCGGATGAGGATGCCGGCACCTATCACGACTGGCTCTTCACCCTGGGCGCGCCGGATGACGAACGCGGCGGCAACCACCAGCTCGGCGGCTGGCCGCGGGCGATCCAGGGCGGCATGCAGCGCATGAGCCAGCTCGCGGCCAATGGCATCCATGCCGGCGCCGCCGACGCCTACCGGAGCGTGGCGGCGGAAGGCCTGCTGCGCGACGCGGCGGCCTGGCGGCTGGTGCTGCAATTCGGGCGCGACGACGGCATCGGCCATGGGCTGCCCGGCGCGCTCCAGGTCCTGCTGCGCGAGGAGGATCTGGCGGCGGGGCGCTTCGATCGCGCCTGGGTCGTCTACGAACAGAGCTGAGTTCAGCGCCGGTACTCCGCCTCGCTCACCTGCTCCAGCCAGTCGACGGCCTTGCCGTCCAGCCGTTCCTGGATCGCGATATGGGTCATGGCGGTGGTCGCGGTGGCGCCGTGCCAATGCTTCACCCCGGGCGGAAACCAGACCACGTCGCCCGGCCGGATCTCCTCGACCGGCCCGTCCTCGCGCTGCGCCCAGCCGAGGCCGGTCGTCACGATCAGCGTCTGGCCGAGCGGATGCGTGTGCCAGGCGGTGCGTGCCCCGGGCTCGAAGGTGACGCGCGCGCCGGCGACGCGGGCGGGATCGGGTGCCGTCATCAGCGGGTCGATCCGGACCCGGCCGGTGAAGTAGGCGGCCGGCCCCTGGCCGGACGGCTCCGAGCCGTTGCGCTTGATCTCCATCGGACGCTCCTTCCTGCGGTCAGCCGGTCGCCGTCAGATGGGTGGGCGCGGCGGAATGTCGATCATCCGCGCCGCGCCGCGCTCGGCGCCATGCCGATGATGCGCTTGAAGGCGCGGCTGAACGCAGCTTCGGAGCAGTAGCCGAGCCGCGCCGCCACCGCCGCGATGCGCGCCCGGTCCTGCTGCAGCCAGCGCCGTGCGAGCTGCATGCGAAGCTCCGCCACGTAGCGGGCGGGCGTCTGCCCGACGCCGGCGGCAAAGCATTCCGCGAAGCGGGAGCGGGAGGCGCCCATGACCGCGGCGAGCGCCGCGACGCTCCAATCCCGCTCCGGCGCGCGGTGGATCGCGGCCAGCACCCGGCCGAGGCCGGGGTTGCGGAGTGCCGCGAGCCAGCCCGCCTGATCCGCACAGCCATGTTCCACCCAGCAGCGGATGATCTTGGCGGCGAGCACGTCGGCCAGCCGCGCGGCGATGCCGCCGGCGCCGACCCGGTCCATCGCGACCTCGCAGACCATCGCATCCAGCATCGGCGCGATGGTCGGGTCGGCGGCCATCAGCGCCTGCGCGCGCATCACCTCCGGCATCATGCGAAGCAGCGGGTGCAGGCCGTCCAGGTTGAAGCGCATCACGCCGCTGAACAGCAGGCTGCCGGTGCCGGCCGCCCTGTTGCCGTCGTCGAAGACATCGGCGCAGATCGCGGTTCGGGCCTCGCGGACGACGTCGCGGACCGGCGCTGCCGGCGTGCTCGCCAGGACGTGCTCGCCGCCGCGCGGCAGCAGCACGGCATCGCCCGGGTGGAGCGCTTCCCAGGCGCCATCCGGCCGCCGGAGCCAGCAGCCGCGTTCGGCGACGAAGTGGAAGCGCGCGCCCGGTTGGCCGGCGAAGCGGAGGCCCCAGGGCTCCGCCGGGCAGCTCCGGCTGTACTCGACGCCGTCGAGCCGGAGGCCGCGCAGCATCTCGGTCAGCGGGTCGCCAGGCGGGGGCAGGGCAGGGCTGGACGAATGATCAGGCATTCGGGCGATCCTGGCATGGAAGCTCCCGCCCGTCTGCCCTAGCTATGCTGCAACGCAATAGATCGATGGGGTTTCCATGTCGGATTCGGTCCTCGGGGCGACAGCCCCGGCGGCGGACGGCGCGGCGGGCCGGGCGGATGCCGCCTGGGCCGCGGTGGTCTCGCTTGCCCTTGGCGTCTTCGGCCTGGTGACGGCGGAATTCCTGCCGGCCAGCCTGCTGACGCCGATCGCCGCCGATCTCGGGGTCTCGGACGGGACGGCGGGGCAGACGGTGACGGCGACCGCGCTGGTCGCCGCGGTCGCCGCACCCCTCGTCGTCATGCTGACGGCGGGGATCGACCGCCGCCTGGTGGTCTGGGGCCTGTCGCTGCTGCTGCTCGCCTCGAACCTGATGGCGGCCTTCGCGGGCCATGTGGCGGTGCTGCTCGCGGCGCGGGTGCTGCTCGGCATCGCGCTCGGCGGGTTCTGGGCGCTGGCGGCGGCCCTCGCGACGCGGCTGGTGCCGCCAGCGTTGCTGCCGCGGGCGATGTCGATCGTCTTCACCGGCGTCTCGCTCGCGACGGTCTGCGCCGCACCGGTCGGCGCCTGGCTCGGCGGGCTGCTGGGTTGGAGGCCAGTGTTCCTGGTGGCGGGCGGGATCGGTGCGCTGGCGCTGCTGGTGCAGGTCGCGGCCATGCCCCGGCTGCCGCCGGTGGCGGCCGCCGGCGCCGGCAGCATGCGGCGGGTGTCGGGCCTTCCCGCGATCCGCATCGGCTTGCTGGCCGTGCTGCTCCTCATCTCCGGGCATTTCGCGGGCTTCACCTATGCGCGGCCCTTCCTGGAGCAGGTGCCGCGCCTTGATGTCGGGGCGCTGTCGCTGGTGCTGCTGGCTTTCGGCCTGGGCGGCTTCTTCGGCACTTTCGCCGGCGGCCTGATCGCGGGGCGGAGCGCGCGGCTCGGGGTCGGGCTCGCGGCGCTGCTGCTGGCGGCGGCGGCCTTCGCGCTGCTCGGCTTCGGTGCGCAGCGGCCGGTCACCTTCGCGGCGATGGCGATCTGGGGCTTCGCCTTCGGCGCCCTGCCGGTCGGCATCCAGACCTGGAACACGAGGGCGGCGGGCGCGGATGCGGAAGCCGCCGGCGCCATCCTGGTCACCACCTTCCAGGTCGCGATCGCGACCGGCGCGATCCTCGGCGGCCTGCTGGTGGACGGGTTCGGGGTGAGGGGCGCAATCGCCTATTGCGGCCTGGCGGTGCTGGCGGGTGGCGGCGTCATGCTCTGGCTTGGCCGCGGGCGGGAGGTGCGGCCGGCGGGGCTTCCTTCCTCGTCCCGAGCGGGCTAGAAGCGCCGGGCTGGGGACCCGTAGCTCAGCTGGATAGAGCGCTGCCCTCCGAAGGCAGAGGTCGAAGGTTCGAATCCTTTCGGGTCCGCCAATCAAATCGATGACTTATAGCTCACGGCGTTTGATTGAGGTTGGGCCTAGGTAGCGCTTAGGTAGCCACTGTTGGACCTTAACGCTGGCCTACCGATCCGCCCCCAGGGCGCGAATGGCATTTTGCCCCTCTCATCACGCCAGTATGTCCCGAAGGAATTCCGATTCCGGCGCCACCGCCGATACCCAAAGGCGGTCCCGCGCCCGGGTGCAGGCGACGTAAAGCAGGTGCCGCTCAGTTTCGTAGACCTCTACCAGGTCGGCCTCCTCCGTCACGGACTCGACGCGCTCTTGCAATGGAAGCACCTCGTCGTCACAGGCCATCACCGCAACTGCGCGAAATTCCAGCCCCTTTGCCAGATGCATTTGACTGATGGAGACGGCCCCTTCGGCGCCTTCCACCTTCTCATCGAACTGCACCGCCTTCGTGCCGGCCGCCTTCACCGCCGCCTTCGCGCGGGCGACCTGCGCCGCAGACCGCACCAGAATGCCGATCTCTGGGGGCGCATACCCCTCGCGCAACCGTTCGGCGATCCAGGCACCGACGGCGGCCCCCTCCTCAGCCTCATCCTTGAATAGCCGGATCACGGGCGCGGGGCCGTCAAACAGCGACACCGTGCCGCGGCGGCTCTCCTGCGTGCCGTCCACATCCGAGACCACGCCCGGCAACAGGCGATCCGCCTGGGTCCGTATCTGGTGGGAGGTCCGATAGTTGATCCGCAGGCTGTTCGACCGGCCACGAACGTCAATACCGAGCGACTTCCATGAGAATGGCTGCTGGAAAATGCGCTGGCCCAGATCGCCGGCGAAGAACAGCCCATCTGCCTTGCTGCCCGCCAAGGCGGCCAGGAAGCGCGCCTCGGGCATGCTCAAATCCTGCGCCTCATCCACCACGATAAAGTCGTAGCCCAGGCTTTTCCCTCCCGTTGACTGCTCCGCGAGCCGGCCAAAGATATGCGCCCAGGTCACCAGATTCACGTCCCGCAGCCCGGCCTCGACCCCCTCGAAGATGGACCACAGCACCAGCCGCTGCTTCTCCCCCAGCCGCGTCTTACGGCCGAGGCGCGCGGCATCCCGATACGCCTCCCAGGAGGCCAGTTGCTGCGCATCCACGACCTCGGTCCATTCATTGACCAGGAAGTGTTGCGGGAACTTCGCATCCTTCACTTGCGCCGCCGTGGTCCGCAGCAGGGCGTGCACGACGGCGCCCGACGCGATGTTGGGCTGGCCGAACGCCTTGCCATATAGCTCGTAGGCGACGGCCGTGAGCGCCTGCACGTCAATCCGTGCCGCGATGGCGGGCTCTCCGCCCACCAGGCTGGCCAGCCGCGCCCCCAGCGCCTTCGCCAGCGGCTTGGAGAAGGTGGTCAGCAGCACGCGCGCCTTCGGATATCGACGCGCCAGATGCACCGAGCGATGCAGCGCCACGATGGTCTTGCCGGTCCCGGCCGAGCCGGTAACGCGCGCCGGACCCGCATATCGGCGCTCCACCAGGTCGCGCTGCGCCGGGTGCAGGAAGACGGCCCAACGGTCCCACGGGAAATCCAGGGCGCGCCGCAGTTCATCCCCGTCATGCAGGATGCGGAACCTGCGTTGGGCGTCCGGATGGGCGAAGGGATCGGCTGCGAGGTCGGCAGGTGCCGGCTCGGGCACGACTGGCTTCTCGCCCACGGCCAGGCGCAGCAGGGCCTCCTGCGCTTCCTCCGGCAGATGCGGCAGCAGGTCGAAGAGCGCGGCCTCGGTCGCCTCGCGAACGTCGTTCACCCATTCCTCGGGCACGCCGAAACCCATGAGTTCCAGCTTCCGCAGCCCGGCAAACAGCTTTGGGCCGAAGGAGGTGTCGGGCGCGGCGGATGGCGCAGCGGCGACCGGCTTCGGGGCAAGCTCCTCGACTCGCTCCCGCACCTCCACCAACTGCATGGCGCCGGTAGTGGGGTGACGCTCGATTTTGCGGCGCTCCGCCCATCGATAGGCTTTATCGTGATGATCCACATAGGCCAGCAGCAGGCTGGCAGCGCCACGATGCACGATCAGCCGGATGTCCGCATTCACCCGCACGGACCAAAAATTCCTGTCTACCGCACGGTCCAGCTTGTGGAAGGATAGGCCGGGCGCCGAGGCGTCCATCTGCAGGTCGAAGGCGGTGGTCTTCACGGCCTTCTGTTCCTGCGCTGTCAGGCGTCCGAGGCTGTCCGTAAAGGTGTCGGCGATGCGGAATTCCATATCCGGCCTATCCCTTGAACACATTCTCGCGGTGCCACCGCAGGAACATCGGATGCGGCGCCTGGTCCGGACGGCGCGTAGGGAGCAGCACCCGATCGGGATTCAGTAGTCGACTTGCAGCGTCGGGCACATGGCCCTTGGCCAGCAACAGCTGATGGTCGTCGGCCACGGAAATGAGGCCGCGATCGAACATCCAGTGGAAGGTGGAGCAGAGCGCGATGCCATTCCTCAATGAGTCCGGGCCCGCACTCGCCACCGGGCGAACATGCGCCGCCTGCACCTCGCTGCGCCCACCGCCGTTGATGATCTTCAGGCCGGTGAAGGCGCAGGTATCGTCATAGGCGGCCTTGACCGAGCCAGCGAAGGCCGCCTCGCGGAAGGGGCGCGTCACAACGCGCTCGATCAGCGGGCGCTGGAACTGCTCGACCTCTTCCGCGAAGCCGGCGATGGGCTCTGGCATCGTAGCGGCAGAGGGTGATGACGCGGCCAGGATCGTGGCGAAGGCGGCCTGCAGGATCGCATCGTATTCAGCATCCGGCAGGATGCGCACCGCGCGTCCGAAGGCACCCTTGCTTGTGCCGCCATCGTTTCGGCGCAGCGCGCCTTCGTAGTAGCGGCTGCCCTCCTGAAACGGCACCGCGCGCGCAAAGTCCAGATAGGAATCCATCAGGGCGTAGAAGTGATCCGGCACTGTTCGGTCCGGAATGACCTCGCGCACGCGGGCCGTGGCGAAATAGGCTTGGCGGCCGCCTCGGCTGGACAAATCCGCCGAGGAGCGCCGCGGCTCGTAGTAGATCACCCAATCCTGCCGCGCGGCTTCCACCTGCCGAAGATAGCTGCGCGGGAAGTGGTAGCGCTGCTCTGGCAGGTCGTCGTAGCTGGGGTCAACCCGAGTGGTGAATACCGCGCGGGCCATCAGATGACCGTCGACTCGGTGATAGCGCTATTCCTGAGACGCCTGATCACCCGCCTGCGGATTAGCCCGCTCGCTGAATTGGCGAAGCCCCGGAGGCTCTCGGTAGAGGTGTCGGCGCTGAGGAATGCCATGAGATCGGCTGGCCTATATAACCGTGTTCGGCCAGACGAAGGACGCCAGCGGCCGGTAGTATTTGCGTTGAAGGTAATCGAGGTCTGCTTCCCACTCCGCGATCGCAACCTGAAGGCTGTCGCGGTTGCTCCTACGCTTCGCGTTGACGGCGAAGGCCGCAATGGTCCGGGCCAGCTTGCGTAGCCGCTCTACGCTCCCTCCGTCCGCCCAGCGCTCCATCTCCACTTCGGGTAGAACCGGTGGGAGATGCCCCATCACAACTCGATCGAGTATCCGGCGCCTTGTCGCGGGGTCCAGCCCTTCAGTCGAACCCACTTGATACCCCAGTGTCTTGAGGATGCCTTGTTCTAACCACTCATCTCCGCGCAGTTGCCCGGACCCTCCCGTCGCATCATTGGATGGCCAGGGGAAGGGCCGCTCACCAAAAGCGATCTCCTGCCGCCGTTTGGCCCATTCTTCGTGGATGTCATCCACGATTTCAGCAGCGCGCCGGTGCAACGTGCCCTTCGCCGGGTCGTCGATCGCGGCGAGCGCGTTTTGCCAGAGCTGCACCAGTTCCATCATGGATTTGCGCCGAAGATCGAGGGGCATTGGTCCTTCTCTGCGTTGGGGTTACACCGCAAACACCTTCATCACCTCATCGCCCAGGTGGTTGATCACCTTCACCGCGATCCGCCCGCTCGCCGGCTTGGCGAAGGGCCGCGACAGGGCGCTGTTCAGCGTGCTCCACGCCTCCTCGTCGATCTCCGCCTTCAGCGTGGTCTTCAGCGCCTTGTAGGGATCGTTCGCACCCAGGAAGTAGGCGTGGCGGACGAAGAAGCTTTCCTCGTTGTAGTCGGTGTCGAGCATCCACAGCGCGATGCCCTCCTTACCCTCGCTCACCACTTCGCCGGTCTGCGGCTTGAACACGTCCACGCCCTTGATCGCGACGCGCAGCATGCCATCGGGCAGCTTCTCGATGCGGATGTCGGGCTCGCCGAAGATGACGAAGAGGTTGCCGTGGGCCGTGGCCTTCAGGTCCTTCGCCATGTGCAGGTCGGGGTTCATCCGCGCCTTCAGCACGGGCACGCGGCCCAGGCGGTCGAACTCGGCGGAGTGGGCGTCATAGGCGAAGGCGCAGGCGATCAGGATGTCGAAACCGGCATCGCCGGCCTCCCGCGCCGCGGCCACCAGGTCCGGCCGCGCGACGGTGCCGAATTCGGGGCCGATCAGGATGCCGGCGCGGCGTTCGTGCTCACCCTCCATGAAGCGGCCCTCGGCGCAGAGGAAATCGCCGGGCCAGCCCTTGAGGCTGGTGAAGGTGATGCGGTTCGCCTTGTTCGCCTGCTGCACGCCGGCGCTGCGGAGGTTCTCCAGGATCATGCCGGCGAAATCCTGCGGCAGCTTCTCTTGCGTCTCGGCCAGGCCTTTGCGGGGCTTGTTCGGGTCGATCAGCTCATCATCCCAATCCACCGCAAGGGTGCGGTGCGGGGAGAGGCTTTCCACCGTGAAGGGGCCGGCGACGCGGGTGCGAGACTTGTCCTCATAGGGCTTGTCGTAGAGGTATTCGACATCGGCGCGGGCGGCGATGGAGGCGTCGATCTCCTTCTGCCGGGCGATGCGCCCCTGCCACCAGGCGGCATGGGCGGCCTTGGCTTCGGCGGGCCAGGCGGACGCGGCCTCGCGCGGGATTTCCCATTCCTGCCAGGTTTTTGTCAGCGCGGCGTTGAGCGTGGCGCGGAGCGGTTCCAGCACCGTCTGCGCCTGCTCCCAGATCACGTCGATCTCGGCATTGTTGGCGATGGATTTGAGCGTGATGTGCGGCACGCGTTCATAGACGAAGCCCTGGCGCAGCCTTCCCGTGGTCGGCGTGGTCTTGGGCGCGGAGCGGGTGACTTCGCCCTCCTTGCGCTGGCCCTCGGGGCTGTCGGCGAGGAGGTAGTAGGGGTAGCGCGCGCCCATCAGGCGCGAGCGGGCGAGGGCGAGGGAGACTCGGGAGGTGTCGATTGTGATCCAGCGGCGGCCCCATTGCTCGGCGACGGTAGCGGTGGTGCCGGAGCCACAGGTCGGGTCGAGGACAAGGTCGCCAGGATCGGTTACCATAAGAATGCAACGTTCAACAATCTTGGGAGAACTCTGTACGACATAAATTTTCCCGGTGGCTCCGCCAACATCATCCCAGTAGTCGCCTAGTCGTGTGACAGGGTAATCCTCAAAGAAGTACTTGAGCCTAATTTGGCTTTTCTGAGCAATGATACGTCCGGCTTTCCCGGCCCGTTCGAGACCAGACGGTAGAATTTTCCAATGCGCCAGTTTCCCAGGATGGAAGGTTCGACCTTCAAATGGAAAATCACAGGTGCTGGTGCTCCGGACACCGTCTGATGTAAGCGGATACGCACCATAGTCGTCACGAAAGATGGATAGATCGGCTGACGATTGGCCGACGCGCTCAAGGAATAAAGGGCGGAATTTTGCCTCCGCGGCTTCCTTTTTTCGCGCATACCAAAGGATATCGTCGCTGGTAGATTGAAGAAAATTGCCCGCTTGGCTTCCTGTTTTTTGTGCCGAAATAGCACAGATGAAATTGTCCTCGCCAAATACCTCATCCATCAGCGCCCGCACGCGATGCACATTTTCATCGCCAATCTGCACGAAGATGCTCCCACTCTCATGCAGCAAGTCACGCGCCACCGTCAGCCGGTCCCGCAGATAGGTCAGGTAGGAGTGGATGCCGTCCCGCCAGGTATCGCGGAAGGCCCGCACTTGCTCCGGCTCCCGCGTCACATGGCCGCGGTCGCCATCCTTCACGTCCCGGCTCGTCGTGCTCCACTGGAAATTGGAGTTGAATTTGATGCCGTAGGGCGGGTCGAAATAGATGCACTGCACCTGCCCGCGCAGCCCTTCCCGCTCCGCCAGGCTCGCCATGACGGACAGGCTGTCGCCGGAGATCATGCGGTTCGACCAGTGCTGGTCGTGCTGGTAGAATTCGGTCGCCGCCGCGCTGTCCCGCAGCCCGTTGAAATCGGCGAACAGGTCCGGCACCGCATCTGGCTTCTGCTTGGCGCGAAGCTGGCTCTGCCGCTTCAGGTCCTCGATCAGGACCTGCGGGTGCACCTTCTCCTGGATATACAGCGGCGGGGCCGAGACGATCAGGTCCGACCAATCCTGCTCATCCTTGCCGCGCCAGACCAGCTGCGGGTCCAGGTCCCGGTTGCGGCGTTCATAGGCGAGGCGGATGGGCGTCTTGTCCTCCGCCCGCATGACGGATTCGAACTCGGCGGTGGGGATGTTCTTCCGCGTCGCGTCGTCGTGCTTGAGAGAGGTGACCTCGATCGGCTTCTTGGCCATGGGTCAGTCGTCCAGTCGCTTGGGCTTGCTGAGCGTCTTGCGGTCATCCGAACCCAGCCGGCGCTCGACTTTCCGGATGTCCTCCTCCGGCGGCAGCGCCTCGGGCCGGATGCCACGGCTCAGCAGGGTCTTCCGCACCGCTTCGTTGTTGGTGACGTGCTCGCCGGCAATCGCGCGCTCCGAGGTCATGCGGTTCGCACGGGCGTTGAAGATGGTGATCTCGGTGGCGAAGTCCTTGGCCTTGAGGATGATGGTGGGCGCGAAATCCGCCAGCGGCCGGGTGTCGGGCACCTTCCACTGCGCCTTCATCGCCCGGGTGGTGCGGCTGAACAGCGCCTCGTCGCCCTTGCTGCGGATCGTCGCGAAATCCTGGTTGCCGCCGGTCTGCTCGTAGATGACGCTCGACAGGTCCTTTTCCGTCGCGGTCAGCTTGCGGCGGGCGGTCAGGCGCTCGGCTTCCAGTATGCGCTGTTCGATCAGTTCGGCGCGGCGGGTCTGGATGGCGAAATAGGATTGCGCGAAGGCGATCTCCGGCTTGGTCGGGTCCCCGTTCTGCGCGATCAGGTAGCAGGCGAAGCGGGTGAGCATGAGGTCTTCGATCTCACGCTGACCGCCGGAGCCGATCTCGACCATTTTCGTGACCTCACGAAAATGGTCCTCCGGGAGGTGCCCGGCGACCTCGCAGGCGGTTCTGGCCTTGGAGAGGACGTTCTGAAAATTCTCCCATCGCGCATAGCCCAGCAAGGCCTGAACGTCCCGAGCCAGCCAGTATTCCACACCGGTGTCGAGTTGCTGCGCGTGGCCCTCGAAGGTTTGGGTCATTTGCAGGATGATTTGGCTGTCCAAGTCGGTCTCCCGGGGTCCGGAATCTGGTTGAATATTAGGCGGAGGCGAAGGATTCGGCCGCAAAGCTTTCGATCAGTGTGTTGAACTCGGCTTCGATCGCGAACACCTCGGTGAATTCGGCAAAGGCCCAGCGGCCGAAGGTGCCGAGGTTGTTCACACCCGGCACCCAATAGGCGCGCATCGTGTTGGCTTTCTCGATGGCGTCCTCACCACGAAAACCCTTGATCTCGACGATCAGGTTCAGCGGCTGCTCCTGCCCATCATCAATGCGCAGGATGAAGTCGGGGCGGTAGCGGCGCGGGGTTGAGCCGAGTAGGTATGGCACCTCAAGGCCGAGGCCCTGGTTCTTCACATAGGCCAGCACGCGCGGATGCTTCTCTGCCACCCTGCAGAACTCCGCCTCCCAATCGCTGTCCCTGACCATCCAGTTCACGTGGGATTTGTCGGCCGCCGTCTTCCACACGGGCTTCGATGTGTTGAAGTTCACGGAGGCCGTGGAGCTGGTGGGGTTGTACACGTCCAGCATCGCCTTCACCGGCCGCTCGCCGGCCAGCGTCTCGGTGAGCGCCGCCTTGATCCGGCCCGCCGCCGTGTCGGCCAACTGGCGATAGAGCAGCAGCGCGGGCTTGGTGCCGCCCTTGCAGACCAGGTTGCCGCCATCCAGCCATTGGCGCGCGATGCGCTTCATCTGCCCGAACAGGTGCAGCTTCGGCTCCGCCCCCGGGTCGCGATAGGTGTGGTAGATCAGGTGGCGGGCCAAGTGGAACAGCACGGTGGAGTCCCGCACGTCGTCCAGATGCTGCAAGGTCAGGTCAACGCCCTGACCGATGATGCCTTGGTTGGTGGTGACAGTGGCGCCCACCATCTCAGGCGTCAGTTCCAGGACATGCTGCGGGCCGAAATTGGCCTCCAGCCGTTCCTCCTCCAATTCCACGCGATATCCCTCGACGCGGGGGAAGGTGATCTCCAGCGCGTCGCGCTCTGGTCGCACGGCATGCACGCGCACGGTCTGGCGCGGCGGGGCGGGTGGCGCGATGACGGGCTTGGCCGCGAAATCGAAGGGGATGCCGAGGATGTCGGCGTATTCGACGTTGAACAGGCCCTGCTCGTTCAGATCGTAGCTTTGGCGACGCAGGCCGCGGCCGACCACCTGCTCACACAGCAGCTGCGTGCCGAAGGCGCGCACGCCGAGGATGTGGGTGACGGTGTTGGCGTCCCACCCCTCGGTCAGCATGGAGACGGAGACGACGCAGCGGATTTGTTCGCCGAGCCGGTCCTTCTTGCCGACGGTGTTCATCACCTCCCGCAGGAGAGTGGCGTCATCAATGGTCTCGCCGGCTCGGGCATCGCCGCTGCGCTCGACCATGTCGCGGCGAAAGCGCTCGATCTCGTCGGCGGCCATGTCGCGAAAGCCCTTATCGAGGGATTCGCCGGATTCCAGCTGCGCGCTGTCGATCAGGATCGTGTTCGGGCGAGCAAGGCGGTTGCCGTAATCGTCGAAGTTGCGGAACAGCTCCAGCCGGCCGTTCTCGAGCGTGCTGCTGCCATCGCCGTGGTGACGCTCGAAGCCCGACATGTGCTGGTAGACGAGTTCGGATGTGGCGGTGTTGTTGCAGACCACGATGAATACGGGCGGCACGCCGATGCCGTTATCGGCCCAGAGCTTGAAGGTCTCCGCATAGTGGCCATAGAGCGCCTGAAGTGCCGTCTGCAGCACGGGTGGAAGCATCAGCGGGTCGAGCCCACCAGCGCCTGTGCCACGGCCTTTCTTCGGCATGAGCTTGCCGATGCGGTGCCAAAGGTTGCGGAAGATGGGCATGTCGCCCGATGGAATGTTGTTGGAGACCGGCACACGCGGCAGCTTGACGATGCCGCATTCGATGGCGTCCATCAGCGAGAAGTCGCTCATGGTCCAGGGAAAGAGCGTGCCCTCGGCGTAGCCCGAGCCACGCAGGAAGAAGGGCGTGGCTGAGAGGTCATAGACGATGGAGACGCCGAGCTTGTGCTTCACCGTCTCAAGCCCGGTGATCCACATGCGGGCCGCCTCGTTGTTCTCCTTCGCCTCGTCCTTTTCGTCGCCTTTCAGATCGTCGTCGATGTCATCGGCTACGCGCTCACGGTAGCAATGGTGCGCTTCGTCGTTCAGGACGACGATGTTCTTCATGCCCATAAGTTCCGGCATGACGCGCTGGAGCATCTGGCCTTCGGTTTCCAGGGTCTGGAGCTTCTCACCCCGCCATCCTTCGAGAGCGCCGCGCGTGCCCTTGGCGATGTCGATCCGTTCACGCAGTTTGAAGGCGTGGTAGTTTGTGATGACGATTTTGACGCGATCGATATCGGGTAGCATGTCCGGCGGCACGATCTCGCGGTGCTTGTAATAGCTGTCCGGGTCGTTCGGCATGATGACGCGCAGCCGGTCGCGGATGGTGATGCCGGGGGCGACGATCAGGAAGCCTCGGGAATACTGCTTGCTGTTTGGGTGGCGGACAGCGTTCACCACCTGCCAGGCGATGAGCATGGCCATGACCGTGGTCTTGCCGGCGCCGGTGGCCAGTTTGAGGGCGAGCCGCATCAACTCCGGGTTGGCTTGGGCGTTGGCGCCCTTCAGGTGGGCTGCGAATTTGGCCGTGCGGGTGCCCTTCGGGGCGACTTCGGCGAGCCAGATTGCGGTCTCGACGGCCTCGACCTGACAGAAGAATGGTCGGATGCCCTGGAAGGAGTGGTGGCGCCAGTGCTGGAGCAGGCGCATCGTCTCCGGCGTCACCTGCCACTGCTCCGGGTTGGGTAGGTTGCGCCAGGCTTCGACGAAGCCGCGGACCTCGTTGATGATCGGGGTCGGGTTGTATTCCTGATCTTCTGTTGAGAGGCCGTCCGGCCCGCCGAAGACCATTTTTGCTTGGCCCTTGGCGGCCTTCTGCTTCTTTGGCTTGGGGACCGGCGTGACCAGGTCGGACTTGCGGCGGCTCTCGGTAATGGCTTGAGTGGGCTGGCCGTCGACATCCAACTCCCAGTGCCGCTGGGGCACGGCGTATGGCGAATTCAGGATTGGGTGCGCGAAAAAGCCGCCGTTCATTCAAATCCTGCTCGTTTTGTTGTGCAAGCGAATCCTAACTCTCTTTCGGCGAGCAGTGAACCATTTCATAACGACCATCAGCATGCTGAATGGCGGATAGTCCATGCTAGTAGGGATACACGTTGCCCCGCCTGATGTGTGGGGAGGCACCATGGCACGGTCGGCACTGTCGGCGATCGGGCGCAGTGGAGCGGCCCCCAATTCGACCGGACAGGCGGCGCAACCGTGAGGGCCTAGGTGGAAGCCTAGGCGTGCGGCGGATCGGCGTGGCCTGCGCTACCCGTCTGACCTGACGGATGCGGAGTGGGCGCTGATTGCACCACTGATCCGATCAGCGAAGCACGGCTGGCCGCAAAGCCCTCAGCGTGAATCTGAACTTCCCGGATGGGCTCTAAGGCCACAAATCGCTTCAACCTCACGCAATGCTTGAATGCTGCCCTCCGAAGGCAGAGGTCGTACGTTCGAATCGTATCGGGTCCGCCACTTATCCGCCTTCCGCAGGCCGTCGGTGCCCGCGCACCCATCCCGATATTCCGCGCTTGTGACCGCGCGCCGGCTTGCTGCCGGTTGACCGGAAGGCCCCGATTCATACGGTGGAACGATCTTCGCCACCCCCTGGCCGTCTGCCGGCATGGCGTCGGCGGCCCGACGAACGGACGCCGATGACCCGGATCCTTGCCCTGGCCGCAATCGCCGCCCTTCCATTCCTCACGGCGCCGGCGCTCGGCCAGGGCGTCGCGACCGGTGCGGCCCAGGCGGCAGGGACACTCCGCGTCCAGTCGGTGGTCGCGGCGCTGCGCTTCGTGCCGCTGCAGCGGTTGCCGCGCGCGCCGGCCTCCGCGGCGGGGGAGGATCGCGCGTCCTGCGGGCACCTGCTGGCCACGCCGCGGTCGCCGGCCGGCCGCCAGGTCGCCGAGGCAGGCTGGGGCGTGACCATGGAGGTCGGCATCGGCCCCTATCAGGCGGTCAGCTTCGTCGGCGCCTTCGAGCGCGGCACCAGCGGCTCCTGCCAACTCGGCGAGGGCAATATCGGCATCTTCCGGGGGGCCGAACTCGCCGCCATCGCCTATGCGCCCGCGAACGCCAGCCGGACGATCGGGCGCGTGGTGGCGCTCGAGCAGGAGGGTCTGCGCATCTGGGACGGCGATTTCCTCAGCCAACCGGTGGCCGACCTGCGGCTTGGCGCCGATGGCAGCCTGACCATCCTGCCGCTGGCGGCGGAGGAAGCGGTCTGCAACGGGGCGGCCAGAGTTCCCAACATCTACGGCAAGCCGATCAACGAGGCGCGGACCCTGCTCGAGCGGAGCGGCTGGGCACCCGTCGTCAGCCCCGGCCGCGCGGAGCGGGAACGGCTCGACGGGCGCGTGGCCGCCCTCGTGCGGCGCGGCGTGCCGGAGGTGGAGGATTGCTCGGGCACCGGCTTCGGCTTCTGCGGCTACACCTACCGCGGCGCGGCCGGCACGCTCAGCGTGACGAGCGTCGGCGACGACGACTCCCCGGCCGTCTCCGGCTACCAGGCGCGCTGCGGGGCCGCTCGCTGAGCGGCGCGTCGCCGGGCCGCCGCGCCGGGCGCATGACGCAGCCTTGGCTTGCCCCGGATGTCGGTGTGACCCGCGTCACATTCCGCGCGCGGCATTCGATGCCATAGACCAACTTCCATTCGAGTGTCGCTTACCTCGCTGGACAGCAGGAGCAAGCACATGTGGAAGGCAACATTTGTCACGGTGACGGCGCTTGGGTTCGCGCTGGCGGCGAGCGCTCAGGTCGAGCGCAGCCGGACGGCCGATCCGCAGGTGGAGACGATCACCGATCCCGACGCGATCGCCGCACGGCTCCGCTTCTGGGCGCAGGACAGCGGCGATCCGGTCTATTACGGCGAGGTCAGGAACGTCGATGCGAGGAGCCGGCGGGTCCTCGGGCACTACCAGTGCCTCGCCATCGCCTTCATCAGGTACGAGGGCGGCGTGTTCCACTACGCCCACAAGATGTGGGCGAGGTCGCCGGACGGCTCCTGCCGCTACGACGACGTGACGACCCCGAGGGTCGGCAATCACGGTTTCTGCGTCAGGGACAGCGCCGCCGGCCTCGGCCGCGCCATCGGCACCGCGCGCATGGGCAAGGACAACATCGACTGGCAGAGCAGCGTCTTCCGGACGATCGACACGCGTGCCCGCGTGGTCGGGGAGACGGCTGCCTGCGTGCCGCCGCGTGGCGTCGGGGCCGGCCTGGTCTCCATCCAGATCGTCGGTGACCGGTTCCGGCTCATCACCAACCGGCCGCTCAGCTACGAGCTGAACATGAGCCCGCAGGATCCGCGCCGGCCGCCCACCGCCCCGGTGTTCTGAGCCGCCCCATCCGCCGCCATTGCGCCCCGACACGATCGGAGACCGCATGAGCTTCCTCGCCGCCCTCGACGCACTGCCACCAAGCGACCCGATGCGGGCCGGCCTGTTCCTGCAGCGGCTGCGGGTGGATTGGCGCGCCCTGTTCGCGGAGCTGCGCGCCGCCCGGCCGGTCCTCGTGCTGCCGAACCTCACCGTGGTCAGCCGCTGGGCGGACGTCGTCGACGTGCTGTCGCGCAACGAGACCTTCCGCGTCACCTACGCGCCGCACATGGACCCGTCGGTGGGGCCGTTCATGCTCGGGCGCGACGGGGCGGAGGAGAACTGGCGCGACAAGTCGGTCATGCGCGCGCTGATGCGCTGGGACGACGTGCCGGGCATCCGGGCGCTGGCCGCTGCGACCGCCGCCGAGGCGCTCGCCGCCGCCGTCCCGCCCCTGGTCGACGTCGTGCAGACCGTCTCGCGCCTGGTGCCGCTGCGCGTCGTGCAGCGGAGCTTCGGTTTCCCCGGTCCCGACGATGCGGCGATGCTGCGTTGGTCGTGGGCCACGCAGGCCGACATGTTCCACAACCTGACCAACGACAAGCCGCTCCGCGACGCCTGCATCCTGGCCGGCAACGAGATGCGCGCCTGGGTGCGCAGCTTCCTCGCCACGCGCCGGCCCTGGGAGCAGGCGGCGGGCGAGGACACGGTGTCCCGGCTGCTCCGGCTCACGGCAAGCGGGCTTTCGGGTCTCGACCCCGAGCAGGTGGTGAGCAACGTCTGCGGCCTGCTGGTCGGCGCGATCGAGACGACCTCGCAGGCGATCGTCAACGCGACCGAGCAGATCCTGCTGCGCCCCGAGGTGGCGGCCCGCGCGTTCCGTGCCGCTCGGGGCAACGAGGAAGCGGCCTTCGATGCGATCGTCTGGGAGGCCCTCCGCTTCAACCCGATGACGACCTTCGTCCTCCGCATCGCCGCCACCGATGCCGTCCTCGGCCCGGGCACGCCATACGAGGCGGCCGTTCCCGCCGGCACGACGATCGCGGTCGGCATCGGTTCGGCGATGTTCGATCCGGGCGTGTTCCCCGATCCGGACGGGTTCCGCGAACGGCGGCGGACCGCCTACCTGCACACCGGCTTCGGCCCGCACGAGTGCCTCGGCCAGTTCGTCGCCTATGCCATCATCCCGGAGACGATCCGCCAGGTCCTGCTGCTGCCCGGCCTGCGGCTTCGCGACGGGGAAGGCAGCCGGATCGACGTGGCGGCCGGGCCGTTCGCCGAGCACTTCGTGCTCGCCCACGGAGCGGCGGCGTGACGGCGCGCGATCGCAGCCGCGACGGGCTGCGCAACCGCATCGAGGATCGGCTGCTCAGCAACCTGCGGCCGTTCTGGGCCTTCGTGAACCGCACGCCGTGGCTCGCGCGAATCATCAACCGCGTCGTGGTCGGCAATGCGGTGGACAAGCTGCCGGCGCGGCCGCTGCGGCTGAGCACGATGGCCGACTACACGACCTGGGATTCGCTCAACGACCGCACCTGGTTCGGCCGCTACCGGCCACCGGCTACCGCCGCCGCCCTCGCCGCGCTGCCGTCGCTCGAGAAGGTGGCGAAGCTGTTCGAGGTGCGGCCGGAGGGGCCGCGCCTCTCGACCCGCTCGACGCTGCTGTTCCCGGCCTTCGCGCAGTGGTTCACCGACGGCTTCCTGATGACGAACGAGGACAGCCGCCTGCGGACGCGCACCAACCATCAGATCGATCTCTGCCAGCTCTACGGCATGACGCCGGACGTGACGCAGGCGATTCGCCTGCGGGACGGGACATCCGGCCGCCGCGGGCGGCTGCGCTCGGTCGAGAACGCCACCGGCGAATGGGCACCGCCGCTGTTCGACGCCGACGGCCGGCGCGTGCCGGATTTCGCGGCGCTGCCCGAGCCGCTCAAGCTGCCCTCCGACCATCCGCCCGGGAAGAAGCTGACGATCTTCGCCTTCGGCGGCGAGCGGGCCAATGCCAACCTCTTCACCGCAGCGATCAACACGCTGTTCCTGCGCGAGCACAACCGGCTCTGCGCCATGCTGGAGCGCAACAACCCTGGCTGGGACGACGACCGCGTGTTCCACACCGCACGCGCCATCAACACCGTCCAGCTCATCCGCGTCGTCGTGCAGGAGTACATCAACCACGTCTCGCCCTACTGGCTGCAGTTCCTCGCCGATCCGGCCGCCGCCCATCGGGCGGCGTGGAACCGCACCAACTGGATTCCGGTCGAGTTCAACCTGCTCTACCGCTGGCACAGCCTGATCCCGGAGGCGGTGCGCTGGCAGGGCGAGGCGCTGCCGATCGCCGCCTGCCAGTTCGACCACGGCCGGCTGCTGACGGCGGGGCTGGAAGCGGCGCTGGTCAGCGCATCCGCCACGCAGGCCTGGGCGCTGGGCCTCTTCAACACCGCCGCCATGCTGCGCCGGGTGGAGATGCAGGGCGTCGAGCAGGGCCGCGCCAACCGTCTCGCCTCCTACAACGACTACCGCGAGAACGCGCACTACCCACGGGTGACGCGCTTCGAGCAGATCAGCGGCGACCCGGCGGTCGTCGCAGCGCTCCGCGACCTCTACGGCGACGTCGACCGGGTCGAGTTCTTCGTCGGCCTGTTCGCCGAGGACCTGAAGGCGCGCTCGGCCGTGCCGCCGCTGATCGGGCGGATGGTGGCGGCCGACGCCTTTTCGCACGCGCTGACCAATCCGCTGCTCTCGCCGCTCGTCTTCAATGCGCAGACCTTCACGCAGGCCGGCCTCGATGTGATCTCCGAGACCGGCTCGCTCGCCGACCTCGCGCTTCGCAACACGAAGGGCTGGGGCGACGGCCGGGTGTCCATGGAGTGGCTGGGCTATCGATCCTCGGCTTGAGCGGCGCCGGCGCGCGTCACCGCGCCGCTTCCACCGCCAGCGCCGCGACGGCGCGCGCGATCGCCTCCGCCCGCGCCGCATCGACGCTGTCCGGCCAGCGATCCTCCGCGGCATGGAACCAGGGATTGTCGCCGATGAGCGAGAGGTAACGTCCGCCGCGTGCCTCGATCTCGTGCGCCTCGCCATTCGCCTTGCCGCCGGTGACGATGTCGAGCGGTGCGCGGGGATGGCCGGCTGCGACCAGCGCCTCCCCCATCCGCGCGGCCAGGCCCGGCACGTTGCTCCGCACCACCAGCCGCTCCGCGCCGGCGCAGCCGAGATTGGCGCCGAGATGGATCACGAGGGCGCTGTCGCGGGCGAGCGCCGGCTCGGCCGCGAAGGCCTGGTGCGCGCCGAGGTGCCCGAGCTCGTGCCCGCAGGTCGCGAGTGCGACCACCGCCCGCGACCGCGGTGCCTGCGCGAGCGCCCCCAGCGCCGTGAGCCAGGCGAGGATGCCGCCCGCCCGCTCGGCGGTGCTCGTCCACCAGGAGGTGCGCGGCGTCAGCAGCAGCAACGGCGGCGCCGCGCCGGGAAGCTCGGCGCGGATGCTGTGCGACAGGCCCGGCTGCCGGGTGCCGGTCGCGACCAGCCGGCCGGCCGCGCCCCGCGCGCTTGCGTCCTCCAGCCAGGCGGCGTCCCGCCCCGCGACCTGCAGCACCGGCGGCCCGAACGGCGCCTCCGCGTCATGCGCGTTGAGCGGCGCCAGGCTGTCCGGCCGGGTGCGCAGCGCGACGACGATCGCTTCGTGCCGGCTGTCGCGGCGGGCCTCGGCGAAGGCGTTGCCGGGCAGGCTGGCGACGCGTGGCTCCATCGCCGCGACGCCGATCGGCGCCGCGGAGCCGAGCGGCCCGATCGCGCCGGTGAGGCCTTCGGTCAGCCCGCCATCGAACAGCGGCAGGCCCTCGATCCGCTGACCGTCCGCTTCCAGCCAGGCGGCGCCCGGGATGAAGCGGCGGAAGCCGACCGGGACCAGCTGCGTCGCGGCGCCGGTGCCGGCGGCGAGCGTGCGCAGCCAGGCAGCGGCGGCGGCATCGCCCTCGCCGCCGGTACGGCGCTCGCCGAAGCGGTCATAGGCCGCGAAGAACTCGGACGCCTTCATTCCACCCGCACCCCCGAGATTGCGACCAGTCGCCTGAGGCGCGCGAATTCCTGCGGCCAGGCCGCGGCATAATCCTCCGGCGTCGGCGCCAGCACGATGTCGCCGCCCTCGCGCGTCAGCATCTCCCGCAGCACCGCATCCTCCGTCACCACGCCGTTCACCGCCTCATGCAGGCTGCGGATGACGGGCGGCGGCATCCCGGCCGGACCGACGATCGAGCTGCCGCTGGTGATCACCGGCCCGTCCGGGATCATCTCCGCGAGCGTCGGCGTGCCGGGCAAGGCGGGGATGCGCCTTTGCCCGGTCGAGAGCAGCACGCGGACCGCATCCTGGCGCAGCCGCGGCAGCACGATGTTGCTGATCGCGAAGGCGAAGTCGATCTCGCCGGTCTCGACCGCGAGCGTCGCCTGGTTGGCGCCGCGATAGGGCACGTGGGTCCCCTCCGCGCCGATGCTCCGCAGCATCGCGGCGGCCGCCATATGGGCCGGCGTGCCGACGCCGCCGGAGCCGTAGCGCAGGCCGCCGGGGCTCGATCGCGCCGCGGCGAACAGTGCCTGGGCATCCTGCCAGGGTGCTGCAGGGCGGACCGCCAGCAGGGCCGGGTTCTCGACGATGGTCGCGATCGGCGTGAAGTCGCGCAGCACGTCGTAGCCGGGATCGCGTTGCAGCGCCGCATGGGTCAGCGCCGTGCCGCCGCCCCACAGCAAGGTGATGCCGTCCGGCGCCGCGCGCGCGACTGCCTGGCAGGCCAGCAGGCCGCCGGCACCCGCCCGGTTGTCGATGACGATGGAAGTCCCGAGGGCGGCGCCGAGGCGCGCGGCGACCAGGCGCGCGATGGTGTCGCTGGAGGCGCCGGCCGCGAAGGGCACGATCAGGCGGATCGGGCGCGCAGCGCGCCGATCCTGTGCCACGGCCGGCCGGGCGAGCATCGCGCCGATGCCGAGGATCGCCTGCCGACGCGCCGTCGCGGTCATCGGCGACCCCCGCTTCCGGTCACGCCTTGGCCTCGTAGCCGGGTCGCGGCACCTGCTGCATCAGCACCTGGCCGAGCCCGCCATCGACGATGATCTCGGCGCCGTTCACGTAGCCGGCGCGTGGGCTGGCCAGCCACAGCACCGCCTCGGCCACGTCCTCCGGCCTGCCGACGCGGCCGCTCGGCACCAGCGCGGCGCGTGCCTCGGCGACGCCTGGCGCCTGGTAGAAGGCTTCGGAGAGCGGCGTCCGGATCAGCCCGGGGCTGACCACGTTGCTGCGGATGCCCCGGCGGCCCCATTCGAGCGCGAGCTGGCGGGAGAGCATGGCGACGCCCGCCTTGCCCGGGCTGTAGGCGCCGCTCCAGCCCTGCGGCTCATGCGCGGCGATCGAGGCGACATGGACCAGCGCCCCGGCACCCGCGGCCAGCATCGGCCGGCCGAAGGCCTGGGCGCAGAGGAAGTAGCCGGTCAGGTTGACAGCCAGCAGCTGATTCCATGCGGCGAGGCCGAGCGTTTCGAGCGGGCCGGGGCGCAGCAGCCCGGCATTGTTCACCAGTACCTCGGCGGGTCCGAGCTGCTCGGCAACTTTATCGGCGGCGGCCTCGACGGCGGCCTGGTCGGAGGTGTCGCAGGGGATGGCGACGGCGCGGGTCCCGGCGGCGCCGAGTTCCGCGGCCAGGGCATCGATGCCCGCGGCGTCGCGATCCAGCAGCGCGACCGCGGCGCCGGAAGCGGCCAGTCCGCGGGCGATCGCCCTGCCGATGCCGCCTGCCGCGCCGGTGACGACGCAACGCCTGCCCGCAAGCCCGAGCCAGGCTGCGCCGGTGCCGTCCGCGACCTCGGCCATGGCCGTCCTCCATTTGGTTCGCAGGAATTCCCGTACCACACTTGGTCGGTCGACCGCGCGCGGGCATGCTTCGATCCGGACCGAGGAGAGCGACGATCGCGATGACCGACAGGGCACCGGCGCCACACTGGGACGCCATCATCATCGGCGCCGGCATGTCGGGCCTCTATCAGCAGATCAAGCTGCGCGAGCTCGGCTTGCGCGTCCGGGTGCTGGAGGCCGGCACCGGCGTCGGCGGCACCTGGTACTGGAACCGCTACCCGGGCTGCCGCTTCGATTCCGAAAGCTATTCCTACGGCTTCTCCTTCGACGCGGAGCTGCTGCAGGACTGGAGCTGGAACGAGCATTTCGCGCCGCAGCCGGAGACCGAGCGCTACCTGAACCTGGTCGCCGACAAGTACGACCTGCGGCGCGACATCCAGTTCGGCGCCCGGGTGAAGGCGGCGCGCTGGGAGGCCGATGAGCGGCTCTGGCAGGTGACGCTGGAGGATGGCAGCAGCCTCGCCTGCCGCTTCCTGATCACCGCGATCGGCGCGCTCTCCGCGCCCACCATGCCGAACTTCCCCGGCCTCGACAGCTTTGCGGGCGAGGCCTGGCATACCGGGCTGTGGCCGAAGACGCCGGTCGATTTCGCCGGCAAGCGCGTGGCGGTGATCGGCACCGGCGCCTCCGGCATCCAGACCATCCAGGAAGTCGCGAAGACCGCTGGGCATCTCACCGTCTTCCAGCGCACGCCCAACTGGTGCGCGCCGCTGCACAACGCCCGGATCGGCGCGGAGGAGATGGCGGCGATCCGCGCGCGTTACGACGAGATCTTCCAGCGTTGCCAGGAAACCTTCTCCTGCTTCCTGCACACGCCCGACCCGCGCAACACCTTCGACGTATCGCCCGAGGAGCGGCGCGCCTTCCTCGAAAAACTCTATGCGGAGCGCGGGTTCGGCATCTGGGTCGGCAACTTCAAGGACATGCTGACCAACCGCGCCGCGAACGAGGAAGTCTCCCGCTTCATCGCCGACAAGATCCGCGAGCGTGTGACGGACCCGACGGTAGCGGAGAAGCTGATCCCGACGAATCACGGCTTCGGCACCCGCCGCGTACCGCTCGAGACCCACTACTACGAATGCTACAACCAGCCGAACGTGACGCTGGTCGACACCAAGGCGACGCCGATCGAGCGCATCACGCCGGCCGGATTGCGGACCACGGAAGCCGCGTACGATTTCGACATCATCGTCTATGCGACCGGCTTCGACGCGCTGCGCGGCGCCTTCGACCGCATCGCCGTCACCGGCAAGGATGGGGTGACGCTCAAGGAGAAGTGGCAGGACGGCGCGACCTCATTGATCGGCATGCTGTCGGATGGTTTTCCGAACCTGTTCATGATCCTCGGCCCGCATTCCGTGCTCGGGAACATCCCGCGCTCCATCGAGTTCAGCGTGGAATGGGTGACCGCGCTGCTGCGGCATCTGCACGGGAACGGCCTCACCTACGCAGAGGCGCGGCCGGAAGCGGCGGCGCAATGGATGGCGCATGTGCAGGAGGTGGCGAGCGGCCTGCTCAGCATGGAGGTCGACAGCTGGATGACCGGCGTGAACAGCAACGTCGCCGGCCGGCAGACCCGCATCGTCGCGCGCTACACCGGCAGCGCGGCGGGGTTTCGAACATGGGCGAACGGCATCGCCGATGAAGGCTATGCGGCGCTGATGACGGACTGACACCCGGCGAAGCCGGGCGCGCAGGGTTGGTGTGGCGGCTGCGCGCGAAACGTAAGGGGAAGGAACGGATCATGAAGGGCATCGTCTTCCAGGGCGACCGCGCGCTCGAGCTGATGGCGTTTCCGGACCCGACACCGGGCTTCGAGGAGGTCGTGCTCGAGATGAAGGCGTCGGGCATGTGCGGCAGCGACCTGAAGCACTATCGCCGGCAGAAGGGCGTGCGCCAGGCGAGCGGCATCGCGCAGGCGGCGGGGCCGGTGATCGCGGGGCATGAGCCCTGCGGCGTGGTGGCGGCGGTCGGGCCCGGCGTCGACCCGCGCCAGGCGGCGATCGGCCAGCGGGTGATGGTGCACCACTACCAGGGCTGCACCACCTGCGGCCATTGCCGCACCGGCTGGCAGCAGCTGTGCCAGAAATCCTCGGTGAAGGTCTATGGCAACAACAGCCATGGCGGCCACGCGCCGTACATGTGCGTGCCGGCGAACACGCTGGTGCCGCTGCCCGACGCACTGAGCTTCAAGGCGGGTGCGGCGATCTCCTGCGGCACCGGCACCGCCTATGGCGCGCTGCGCCGCATGCGGGTCTCTGGCAACGAGACGCTCGCGATCTTCGGGCAGGGACCGGTCGGGCTGTCGGCGACGCAGCTCGCGGTCGCGATGGGCGCCCGCGTCATCGCCCTCGACATCAGTGCCGATCGCCTGGCGCGGGCGCGTGAATTCGGCGCGGCCGAGACGATCAACCCGGACGAGGTCGATCCCGTGGAGGCGATCCGTGCCCTGACCCACGGCGAAGGCGCGGAGCTGACGCTCGACACCTCCTCGGCACCCATGGCGCGCTTGCAGGCGATCCGGGCGCTGAAGGTCTGGGGCACCTGCTGCTTCGTGGGCGAAGGCAACGAGGTGACGATCGACGTGAGCCCGGACCTGCTGCGCCGGCAGGCGACGGTGATCGGCAGCTGGACCTTCTCGACCGTCGGCCAGGCGGAATGCGCACAATTCATCCTCGACCGCGGGATCGACGTGGACGCGCTGTTCACCGAGACCTGGAGCCTCGGGGATGCGGCGCAGGCCTATCGCCTGTTCGACCAGCAGACCTCCGGCAAGGGCGTGTTCCTGATGTAGGTCAAGACGGCGCGTCGCCGGCCAGCAGGTTCCAGCGCGGGCGCCAGTCCCGCCCGCCGAGCCAGCCTTGCAGGCTCCCGGCGTCGCCCGCCCTGCCCGCGGCCGCTTCCACGCTGCGCCAGGCGAGGCACAGCATGCAGGAGAGCACCGGTACGCCGAGCTTGTCGCCCTGCGCCAGGATCGGCCGCAGGGTCGGCATCCCGGTGCCGAGCATGACGATGGCATCGAGGCCCGAAGGATCGAGTGCCACCAGCGCCGCCTCCGCGCCGGCGCCGTCCATCGCGTAGATCGGGTGGAACACGCCCTCCCGCAGCGTGGAGCCGGCGACGCGGACCACCTCGAAACCGAGCGCTTCCCAGTAGCGGATGGCGGCGCGGGTCAGGTCGTCCGGATAGGGGGAGACGAGGCCGATCCGGCGCGCCGACAGTGCCCGCAGCGCATCGCGCACCGCCTGCCCCGCGGTCACCACCGGCACGCCGCGTGCCGCTGCCATGCGGGCGACGATCGCCGCCTCCTCCGCCGGCCCCGCGAAGTAGGAGGCACCGGTGCAGGCGAAGGCGATGGCCGCCAGCGGCGCATTGGCGAATTGCGCCGCCGCCGCTTCCAGGTCGCGCAGGTAGTCCAGCAGCCGCTCGACGATGCCGGGCTTCGGGCTGGTGAGGCGCGCATTGATCATCGCGACGCCGGGCGGCAGCAGGACGCGCAGCTCCGGCTCGACCGTCGTGTTCGCCTGCGGCGTCAGCACGCCGATCAGGCCGCGCGGCGCGTATTCCAGGGCCATGGGCTGGGGCTCGGTGCAAAGGGGATGGACAGGGTGGACGGGGTGTGACGCACTCGGCAAGCATCAGGGTTCACCCGGATACCTTACCGGGGATGCCCGCGATCGCACCGCCGAGACCAAGCGAGCGTGGGTAGAACCGCTGAGATATCCGGGTTATGGATGGTCGCATGACGCCGCGCGTGGTGATCGTCGGTGCCGGTCCGGTCGGGCTGACCCTCGCCGTCCTGCTGCACCGCGCCGGCGTCACGCCCGCGGTGCTCGAAGCCGGCCCCGCGATCGCGGAGGAGCTCCGCGCCTCCACCTTCCACCCGCCGACCCTCGACATGCTCGACACGCTCGGCGTCGCGCAGCCCTTGCTCGCGCTCGGCCTGGTGACGCCGGACTGGCAGGTCCGCCTGCACGAGACCGGCGAACGCGCGGTCTTCGACCTGTCGGTGCTGCAGGGCGACACGGCCTTCCCGCACCGGCTGCAATGCGAGCAGCACCGGCTGTCGCATCTGCTGCTCGGCCTGCTGCCGGCGGGGACCGTGCGCTTCGGCGCCGGCGTCGCCGAGGTGGCGCAGGAGGGCGGCCGCGCCCTGCTGACGCTCGCGGATGGGGAGCGCATCGCCGCGGACTACGCGATCGGCTGCGACGGTGCGCGCAGCGTCGTCCGCCGCGCCATGGGGCTCGATTTCCCGGGCGACACCTATCCCGAGACCACCATCCTCGCCACCACCACCTTCCCCTTCCACGAGCACATGCCCGGCCTCTCCAACGTGAACTACGTCTGGACCGAGCACCCGGCCTTCGCCGGCACCTTCTCCCTGCTCAGGGTGCCCGGCCGCTGGCGCGCCAGCCTCTACCCCGCGCCGGACGAGGGCATCGAGGCGGCGCTCGACCCCGACGCGGTCGAGCGCAAGCTGCAGGCGATCTGCCCGAAGCCCGGGCGCTACGACGTGCCGGACCTTCGCCCCTATCGCATCCACCAGCGGATCGCGGCGGAGTACCGCAAGGGGCGGCTGCTGATCGCCGGCGACGCCGCGCATCTCAACGCACCCTCCGGCGGGATGGGGATGAATGGCGGCATCCATGATGCCTTCGAGCTCGCGGCGACGCTGCTGCCGGTCCTCCGCGGCGCGGCCGACGACGCGCTGCTCGACCGCTACACCCGCCGGCGGCGGCCGGTCGCGGAGCGTGAGATCATCGCCCAGGCCGACCGCAACCGCGCCCGCATGCGGGAACATGATCCCGGCCGCCGGCGTGCGATGCTCGAGGACATGCAGGCGCTGGCCGCCGATCCGCCGCGGCTCCGCGAGCATCTGCTGCGCACCTCGATGATCGCCGGCCTGCGCGATGCCGCGCGGGTGGAGTGAAGGCATGACCGAACGACGCACATTCCTGGTGACCGCCGCGGCCCTCGCCGCGCCGCGCCTCGTTCGCGCGCAGGAGGCCGGCGCCTGGCCGTCGCGGCCGATCCGCTTCGTCGTCCCATTCCCGCCCGGCGGCACCACGGACATCGTGGCGCGCGTCTATGCGCAGCGCCTGACCCAGACGCTCGGGCAACCGGTGGTGGTGGAGAACCGCCCCGGCGCCGGCGGCACGGTCGGCAGCGACGCGGTCGCGAAAGCGCCACCCGATGGCTACACGTTCCTGATGTCCAACATCGCCTCCCAGGCGGTGGCGCCGCATGTCTATCGCCGCGTGCCCTATGACAGCGTGCGCGACTTCACCCATATCGCGCTGCTGGCGGACGGACCCTCGGTGCTGGTCGTGGGCACCGCATCCCCTGTCCGCGACCTGCCGGGGTTCCTGACCGCGGCGCGGGCGCAGCCGATGACCGTGGCCTCGCCCGGGAACGGCACCGTCTCCCACGTGCTGACCGTCACGCTCGCGCGGCTGACCGGGGCGCAGCTCACCCACGTGCCCTATCGCGGCTCCGCGCCCGCCATCACCGACGTGATGGCCGGGACCGTGGACGCCATGGTCACCACGCTCGCCGAGGCCGGGCGCAACGATCGCGTCCGCATCCTGGCGATCACGTCGGAGCAGCGGACCCCGGGCTGGGATGCGGTGCCGACCTTCGCCGAGCTCGGCCTGCCGCAGATGACCGCACCCACCTGGTTCGGCCTCTCGGGTCCTGCCGGCCTGGCCGAAGCGATCGCCGACCGGATGAGTGCGGCGGTGCTGGAGGCGCTGGCGACCGAGCCGGTGCGGGCGCGGCTCGCCGAGTTCGGCGCGGTGCCGCCGCCGCGGGATCGCGCCTGGTACGCGCGCTACGTCGCCGACGAGGTGTCGCGCTGGGGCATCGCTGCCCGCGAAGGCAGCGTCAGGGCAGAATGAAATGAGCCACGCACCGATCCCGATCGCGAACACCGCGCTGCTGCTGCTCGACCTGCAGAACGACTTCCTCCATCCGGATGGCGCCTATGCGCGCGGCGGCCTCGGCGATCCCGACATCGCGGCGCTGCCGGCGCGGCTCGCGCCGCTGGCCGACGCCGTGCGCCGGCAGGGCGGCTGGATCGCGTCGAGCCACTTCACCTTGTGGCCCGGCCGCGGCGGCGAGCCGATCATCGCGCCGCACCTCAAGGCGCGCCGCCCTTTCCTGCGGCGCGGCGACTTCGCGCCGGGGAGCTGGGGACAGCAGCTCGTGGAAGCGCTCGCGCCGAGCGACATCGCGATCGAGAAGGTCGCCTATTCCGCCTTCCACATGACCCGGCTGGAATGGATGCTCCGCGCCTGCGGGATCGCGCGGCTGGTGGTCGGCGGCATCGTCACCGATGGCGGCGTCGCGACGACGGTGCGCGACGCGCATGTCCGCGACATCGACGTCACGCTTCTCTCCGACGGCTGCGCCGCCTTCGGGCGAGCCGCACACGAGACCGCCATCGCTTCGCTGTGCCCGGTTGCGCGCGTGGCGACCATCGCGGAGGTGATGGCGGAGCTCGGCGCCGTCAGCCCGGCGCCGGCCCCGTCGAGCCGCGCTGGATCAGGCTGACTGGCAGCAGGTCGCGCCGCGCCGGCATCGCCGGGTCCGCGATCCGCTCGGCTAGCCGGGTCGCGGCAAGTGCTGCCATCTCCGCCATCGGCTGGCGCACCGTGGTCAGCCCGATCATCGCCCAGCCAGCCATCGGGGTGTCGTCGAAGCCGATGACCGACAGGCGCTCCGGCACCGCGACGCCGTGGCGCCGGGCAGCTTCCAGCGCCCCGATCGCCACCGTGTCGTTGCCGCACATGATGGCACTCGGCGGCGCTTCCATGGCCAGCAACTGCGCGGCGGAGGAATAGCCCGAGGCGTGGGTATAGGCGCCGGCGACGATCAGCTCCTCGAGCAGCGGCAGCCGCGCCGCCTCCAGCGCGCGGCGGGCACCGGCCAGGCGTTCGCGGCTGGTCGAGGTGTTCATCGGGCCCATCGCGAAGCCGATGCGCCGATGGCCGAGCGCGATCAGGTGCCGGGCGGCTAGCTCGCCCGCCATCACGTTGTCCACCTGCACGCAGTCGACGTCGATCCCGTCCACCGACCGCACGGCGAGCACGATCGGAACGCCGGCCTCCTGCAAGGCGGCGGCGACACGGCTGTCGGTCGTCGCGGTGGCGAGGATCACGCCCGACAGGAAGCGGCGGAACAGTGGCTCGAAGGCGCCGGAGGCCTCGGCGCGGGCGAAATCCTCGATGATCAGCGTCATGTGGAATCCGAGGCCGCGCAGCGCGTCGTGCAGGTGGTCCACGAAGAAGGGGAAGAACTGGTTCTGGAGCGAGGCGACGACGACGCCCGCGGTGCGCGGGCCGCTGGCCGCCGGCTCGGCCAGCGGCGCCCGTTTCTGGACGTAGCCCAGGCGACGCGCGGCTTCGAACACCGCGGCGCGGGTCTGCTCGTTGACCGCGGGATGTCCCGCAAGCGCGCGCGAGGCGGTGGATTCGGCGACCCCCAGGGTGTCGGCGATGTCGCGGATGGTGGGGCGTCCGCGTCGGGTGACAGTGCTCGGCATTCGGAACCCAAGATTCTTGCATTTTCTTGCACAACGCGCCGCGCGCATCAAGCGCGATTTCGCTTGACTCCTGCAAGTCTTGCAGCAATTATTGCCGCAATAAACCAGAAAACTTGCAAGAGGAGCCGTCCCATGCAGCTCACCGCAGGCCAGGTCATCGGCAAGGCGCTTAAGGCCTATGGCGTTCCCTACGTCGCCGGGCTCCCCGGCCACGGCAACTGGTCGCTGATGGACGCCTTCAACGATCCGGTCTCCGCCATGCCCTTCATCCAGGTGATGCACGAGCAGACCGCCGTGCACATGGTCGATGCGCATTACCGGGTGACCGGCCAGGCGGGCTGCGCGATGACCTCGATCGGGCCGGGTGCGGCCAACACCGTGATCGGCCTCGCCACCGCGCATTGCGACAGCACCGCGCTGCTGCTCATCACCGGCAGCGCGGCGACCCACATGCGCGCCCATGGCGTGATGCAGGAACTCGACCGCAGCAACGACGGCGCCGACTTCACCAAGATCGCGGCGACGGTGACCAAGCGCAGCTTCGACGTGACCCGCGCCGACCAGGTGCCCTTCGTGCTGCACCGCGCCTTCAACGCCATGCTCTCCGGCCGCCCCGGACCGGTGCACATGGAGCTGCCGCTCGACGTGCAGGTGCATACCACCGACGTCGATGTCGCCGAGCTCGGCAAGCGCCTGCCCACCGGCAGGCCGCGCGCCGATGCGCTCGCGATCGAAACCGCGCTGACGCTGCTGCTCGGCGCCGAGCGGCCGGTGATCGTCGCCGGCGGCGGCGCCATCACCGCCAATGCCGCCGCCGAACTGCGGCAACTGGCGGAGCTGCTGGCGATCCCGGTGGTCTTTACCTGGAACGGCAAGGGCGCCTTCCCGGAGGATCACGCGCTCTGCGCCGGCACCGCCGGCTGGCCGGGCTCGCTGCCCGGCAACACGCTGGCCGCCGGCGCCGATGTCGTGCTGTCGCTCGGCTGCCGCTTCACCGACTGGTCCGCCTCATCCTGGCGGAAGGGCGTCACCTTCTCGCTGCCGCCGGGCAAGCTGATCCAGGTGGATCTGGATGCGCGCGAGATCGGCAAGAACTACCCGGCCGAGGTCGGCGTGGTCGGCGACGTGCGGCTGGTGCTCGCCGACCTCCTGGCCGGCATCTCTGCCGAGCAGGCGCGGCGCGCGCGGGAGAAGCGGAGTGAGCAACTCGACGAGCTGGCCCGCCTGAAGACCGCGTGGGAGGCGACGCTCGCCGCGCGGCGCCAGCATGACGGCTCCCCCACCACCATGCTCCGCGCCCTGCACGAGCTCCGCCAGGTGCTGCCGCGCCACGGCATCGTGACGGTCGGCTCCGGCCATCCGCAGAGCAGCACCAAGCAGGCCTTTCCGGTCTATGAGCCGCGCACCCACATCACCTCTGGCTCCTTCTCGGCCATGGGCTTCGCGATGCCGGCGGCGATCGGCGCCAAGCTCGCGAAACCCGACGTGCCGGTCGTCTGCATCATCGGCGACGGCGACTTCATGCAGACCGTGCAGGAGCTTGCGATCTGCGTCATGAACGACATCCCGGTCGTGTTCATGATCCTCAACAACAAGGGCTACATCTCGATCCGCGACGGCCAGAACTGGCTGATGGGCCGGCAGATCGGGGCGGAGTTCAATCGGGCGACCGGCAACCGGGATCCCTATTCGGTGGATTTCGTCGCACTCGCCCGCAGCTTCGGCATGGATGCCGCCTGGCGCGTGGACGACCCGCGCGACCTCGGCAGGACGCTGAAGGCGGCGCTGGACGCGAAGGCGCCGGCACTGGTCGAGGTGTCGATCACCCGTGACCCCGCGATCGCCGCGGCCGAGGTGGTCGGATGGTGGGACTTCCCGATCCTGCCGAGCGCGCCCGAGGTGGTGAAGGCCGACTATGCCGCGGGGCTCGCCGCCGAGCAGCATCTCGGCGCCGCGACCGTTGGCCCGCTCGCGGCACCGGTCGCCGCGTCCGGCTGAACGCCTGCGCCCCTGAGGAGAGAGACATGGCCACCATCCTGAAGGCCGGCCGTCCGGCTGCGCTGCGCACGGCCGACCAGCGCCAGGTGCGCGACACCGTCACCGGCATCATCGACGCGGTGGAGGCGCACGGCGATGCCGCCATCCGCGAGTTCTCGGCACGCTTCGACGGCTGGTCGCCGCCCGCCTTCCGCCTCAGCGAGGCGGAGATCGAGGCGGCGCTGGCCGAGCTCACGCCGCGCCAGGTCGCCGATATCGCCTTCGCGCAGGAACAGGTGCGGCGCTTCGCCGAAGCCCAGCGCGCGGCGCTCCGCGACATCGAGGTGGAGACGGTGCCGGGCGTCGTGCTCGGCCACCGCAACATCCCGGTCGAATCGGTCGCCTGCTACGTGCCGGGCGGCAAGTTCCCGCTGGTTGCCTCGGCGCATATGGGCGTGGTGACCGCGAAGGTCGCGGGCGTGAAGCGCGTCATCGCGCTCTCGCCGCCCTTCGGCGGCCGGCCCAATCCGGCGGTGGTCGCCGCGATGCACATGGCCGGCGCCGACGAGATCTATGCGTTGGGCGGCGTGCAGGCGATCGCCGCCGCCGCGGTCGGCACCGCGACGATCGCCCCGGTCGCGATGGTGGTCGGCCCCGGCAACGCCTATGTGGCGGAAGCCAAGCGCCAGCTCTTCGGCCGCGTCGGCGTCGACCTGATCGCCGGGCCGACCGAGACGCTGCTGATCGCCGACGAGAGCTGCGACGCCGAGATGGCCGCGACCGACCTGCTCGGCCAGGCCGAGCACGGCGTCAATTCGCCGGCCATCCTCGTCACCAGCAGCGCCGCACTCGCCGAATCCCTGCCGGCCGAGATCGAGCGCCAGCTCGCGACGCTCGCGACCGCCGCCAATGCCCGCCGCTCCTGGGAGGATTACGGACAGATCATCCTCTGCCAGGACGATACGGAGATGCTGCGGGTCGCCGACGAACTGGCGGTGGAGCACGTGCAGGTGCTGACCCGCGATCCCGGCTGGTTCCTCGCGCGGCTGACCAATTACGGCGCCCTGTTCCTGGGTGCGGAGACCAACGTCGCCTATGGCGACAAGGTGATCGGCACCAATCATACCCTGCCGACCGGCCGCGCCGGCCGCTACACCGGCGGCCTCTGGGTCGGCAAGTTCATCAAGACGCACACCTATCAGCGGGTATCGCCGGACGCGAGCGCGCGCATCGGCGAAGTCTGCGCGCGGCTCTGCCACCTGGAAGGCTTCGTGGGCCACGCGGCGCAGGCGGAGCTGCGCGTGCGGCGCTACGGGCGCCGCAACGCGCCGGCGGGCTGACGGCGATGACCGTGCAACTGGCCGCGACGGTGACGCTCAACGGGCTGACGCTCGCCGCTCTCTACTTCCTGGTCGCGAGCGGCTTCTCGTTGATCTTCGGGCTGATGCGCACGGTGAACATGGCGCATGGCACGCTGTTCCTGGTCGGCGCCTATGGCGGCTATGCCGTATTCGGTCCGCTCTACGATGCCGGCGTCGCCTGGGCCTGGTATGCCGGCCTGCTCGGCGGCCTGTTCGCGGCGGGGGTGGCCGGCGTGCTGCTGCAGGTGCTGCTGCTCGGCTGGATGCCGGGGCAGGAGCTGCGCCAGGCGCTGGTGACCATCGGCGTCTCGATCGTCGCAGCCGATCAGCTGCTCGCCCATTTCGGCGGCCTCGCGGTGCAATTCTTCCCGCCGGACGCCCTGTTCGGCGCGACCGCGATGCCGCTGGTCGGCGGCTATCCCACCTTCCGGCTGTTGCAGATCGGCTTCGCGCTTGCGGTCGGCATCGGGCTCTGGCTGCTGCTGCAGCGGACCCGGATCGGGCTGATGATCCGCGCCGGCGTCGATGACCGCGGCATGCTGGCGGGGCTCGGCGTGAATCTTCCGCTGGTCAACCTGGTGGTCTTCGCGCTGGGTGCGGCGCTGGCGGGCCTCGCCGGCGTGGTCGGCGGCTCCGCGCAGCCCTTCGGACCCGGCGCGGATGTCCGCTTCCTGCTCTCCTCGCTGATCGTGGTGATCGTCGGCGGCATGGGCTCGATCCCCGGCACTGCGCTCGGCGCGCTGCTGGTCGGGCTGGCGGAACAATGGGGGCAAGCGGTCGCGCCGGTCTACTCGGTGATCCTGACCTTCGCGATCATGGTCGCGGTGCTCGCGGTCAGGCCGCAGGGCCTGCTCGGACGGCCGGCATGAGCCCGCGCGCCGCCGCCATCGCCACCGCCGCAATCCTTCTGCTGCTGGCCGCGGCGCCGCTGCTGCTGCCCGGCTTCTGGGTGACGAACATCCTCGGCCGGGCGCTGGTCTACGGCACCATCGCGCTATCGCTCAGCTTCCTCGCGAGTGCCGGCGGCTTCGTCAGCCTGGCGCAGATGATGATCGCCGGCGTCGCCGGCTATGCGGTCGCGATCCTCGCCCCGGCGGCAAGCCCGTTCGGCGTCGGCTGGTCCTACGCCGCGGCGATCCCGGCGGCGCTGCTCGCCGCGACCCTCGCCGGGCTGCTGGTCGGCGCGATCGCGCTGCGCAGCCAGGGCATCTACCTGCTGATGATCACCCTGGCGCTGGCCATGGGCTTCGCGCTGTTCGTGCAGGCCAACACGGCGCTGTTCAACGGCTACGAGGGCATCCGCGGCGTGATCGGGCCCGAGCTGTTCGGCCGGCCGTTCCGCGACCCGATGGTGTTCCATGTCAGCGCGCTGGTGGTGGCCACCGGCTGCTACCTGCTGGTGATCTGGATCCTCGGCACGCCCTTCGGCTTCGCCCTGCAGGGGCTGCGCGACAGCCCGCGGCGCCTGGCCTCGCTCGGCTACCGCAACGCGCTGCACCGGATCGCCGCCTTCGGCCTGGCGGGCTTCGTCGCCGGCTGTGGCGGCGTGCTCGCGACCTTCTACAACATCGGCATCTCGCCAGGCTCGATCGGCCTCGGTGCGACGGTGAACCTGCTGATCATGGCAGTGATCGGTGGCCTCGGCCATCCGGCCGGCGCCTTCCTTGGCGCGGGATTGTTCGTGCTGCTCGATACCTTCGCCGCCGATCTCTACGACCGCGACCGCTTCAACACCATCGTGGGCCTCGTCTTCCTCGGCATCGTCGTGGCGTCGCCGGATGGCGTGATCGGCCTGCTGGGCCGGGCCGGGCGCGTCCTGCGCCGCTTGATGCCGGGGCGCCTCGCCGAAGCGAAGCCCTGACCACCGCGCGCCGCCCGCACCCGGGAGGGCGGCCGCGACACCGGACCGGGAACACGGGAGGAGGAAAGCCATGTCCAAGGGGATGACCCGCCGCCATCTTGCCGCCGCGACGCTCGGCGCGCTCGCCGTATCGTCGCGGGGCCGCGCGCAGCCTGCCGCGCCGATCCGCCTCGGCTCCGTCGCCACCTTGGAAGGGCCTTTCGCGGCCGGTGGCCAGGACGCCTATCGCGCAATGACCCTGGCGCTGGAGGAGGTCGGTTTCAGCATCGGCGGACGGCGGATCGAATGGATCCGCGAATCCTCCAACGCCCAGGCCGACATCGCGCTCGCCCGGGCGCGCAAGCTGATCGAGCAGGACAATGCCGACATCATCCTGGGCCCGCTCTCCGGCGCCGAGGGGCTGGCGCTCCGCGACTATTCCCGCACGCTCACCGGCCGCACCATCGTCAACGGCCAGTCGGCCGCCGCCGACACCACTTTGCGCGACGTCTCGCCCAACTTCTTCCGCTTCAACATGGATGGCGGGCAGTGGATCTATGGCCTCGGCACCCATGTCGCGCGCGAGATGGGGCATCGCAACGTCTGCATCGTCGCCGGCGACTATGCCTTCCCCTACACCCAGGTGATGGCCTTCATGCTGGAGTTCTGCCGCCACGGCGGCGAGGCGTCGCGCCTGTGGTCGCCGCTCGGTACCGCCGACTACGCCTCCATCATCGCCCGCATCCCGCGCGATGCGAAGGCGCTGCTGGTGATCCATGGCGGCACCGATGCGCTGGCCTTCCTGACGCAATACGCGCAGGCCGGCGGCAGCCTGCCGATCGTCGCCGGGCCGGTCACCGCCGACCAGACCGTGATGTCGGCCCGCGGCCCGCATCGACGGCTGATGAGCGGCATGATTTCGGCAGCCCCCTTCGTCGACGACAGCGAGGAAGCGAGCTGGGTGGAGTTCGTCCAGCGCTACCGCCGGCGTTTCCCGGATGGGCTGCAATCCCCCTCGATCAACGCCGTGCACTACTACGTCAACACCAAGGCGGTGATCCTGGCGCTGCAGCAGGTGAACGGCGACCTCTCCAACAACCAGCAGGCATTCCAGCGGGCGCTCGCCGGCCTCTCCTTCCGCACGCCGATGGGCTCGACGGTGCGGCTCGATCACAATCGTCAGGCGATCTCCGACAACTTCATCCGGCGCGTCGTGGAGCGCGGCGGCCAGCTCCGCACCGAGCAGGTGGCGAAGATCGAGAACGTGACCCAGACGCTCGGCCTGACGCAGGAGCAGTTCCTGGCGCTCGGCTCCGCCAGCCGGGACAATCCGGCCTCCTGCGCCGCGCTGCCGCGCTGAACGATGAGCGCGACGCCGGCCATCGCGCTCGACGCCGTCACGCGCCGCTTCGGCGGCCTGGCGGCGGTGCGCGGCGTGACGCTCGCGGTGCCGGACGGGCAGCGGCGCGTCATCCTCGGGCCGAACGGCGCCGGAAAGACGACGCTGTTCAACGTCATCTGCGGCGACATGCCGCCGAGCGAGGGGCGGGTTTCGCTGTTCGGCGCGGATGTCTCGGCGCTGCCCGCCTGGCGGCGCGCGCGGATGGGCGTCGGGCGGACCTACCAGACCTCGGCGCCGTTCGGCGGGCTGACAGTGCGGCAGAACCTCTATGTCGCGGTGCGCGGCGTGCGGCCGGGACGCTTCTCGGTCGCGCGGCCGCGGCGCGACGACGGCGCGATGCGCCGCGCCGAGGATGCGGCTGGCCAGGTGCGCCTGGCCGCCTTCCTGGACCGCAAGGCGGTCAGCTTGTCGCATGGCCAGCGCCGGCAGCTCGAGATCGGGATGGCGCTGGCCCAACAGCCGCGGGTGCTGATGCTGGACGAGCCTGCCGCCGGCCTCTCGCCGACCGAGCGGCCGGAGCTCGTCGCGCTGCTCGCGGCCCTGCCGCGCAGCGTCACCCTCGTGATGATCGAGCACGACATGGACGTGGCGCTGGCCATCGCCGACCTCGTCACCGTCATGTGCGAAGGCGAAGTGGTGGTCGAGCGCGCGCCGGACGCGATCGGCGAGGATCCGCTGGTGCGCGCCATCTATCTCGGCGACGGAGGGGCGCATTGATGCTGCAGGTCGCGGGCCTCGACGTGCATATCGGCAGCGCGCAGATCCTGCACGGCGTCGATCTTGCGCTGCCGGACACGCCGCTCGCGCTGGTCGGGCGCAACGGCATGGGCAAGACAACGCTGTGCTACGCGATCGCCGGCATGTTGCGCGTGAGCCGCGGCAGCATCCGGTTCCGGGGCGCGGAGATTGCCGGCCGGCCGGCGCACCGCATCGCACGGGGCGGCATCGCGCTGGTGCCGCAGGGCCGGCGCTGCTTCCCGTCGCTGACGGTCGACGAGCATCTGCGCCTGGTCGCGCGCGGCCGCGGCGCTGCCTGGACCATGGAGCGCGTCTACGAAACCTTCCCGCGCCTGGCCGAGCGCCGACGCAACGGCGGCACGCAGCTTTCCGGCGGCGAGCAGCAGATGCTGGCGATCGGTCGCGCGCTACTGACCCAGCCGCGGCTGCTGATCCTCGACGAACCTTCCGAAGGCCTGGCGCCGGTCATCGTGGAGCATCTCTGCCGCGTGCTCGCCGGGCTGGCGGCGGAGGGCCTCGGCATCCTGCTGGTGGAGCAGAAGCTCGCCATCGCCGCCGCCGTCTGTCCGGTGACCGCGGTGATGCTCAACGGGCGGATCGCGGCAACGATGCCGACCGAAGCCTTGCGCGACGACCTGGCGCTGCAGGCGCAGTATCTCGGGATCGCCCGGCAGGCGGCGTGACCGCGGCCGCGACAGCCGCCGCTTCAGCCGCTGCGCGCGCCGCTCTCCCGCACCACCGGGATCCAGGTCGCACGCTCCCGCGCGTAATAGGCTTCCACCCCTTCCGGCGTCATCGCCGGCGGCACGACGGAGCCGAGTTCGGCGAGCCGCGCGCGCATCGGCGCTGCCTGCACCGCCTCGTTCAGCAAGGCGTTGATCCGGGCCGCGATCGGCGCCGGCGTCTCCGTGGGAAGCGCGATCGAGTTCCAGGTGCCGGCGACGAAGCCGGGCAGCCCCGCTTCGATCAGGGTCGGCAAGTCGGGTGCCGAGGGCAGGCGGGTGTCGGCGGAGACGCCGAGGCCGCGCACCTGGTCGCCGCGGAGCTGGGGCAGGGCGGTGACCGCGATGTCGAACATGCAGGTGACGCGTCCGCCGATGATGTCGCGCATCGCCTGCGATCCGGCCTGGTAGGGCAGGTGCTCGAGCCGGATGCCCGCCTGGCGGGCGAAGTGCAGCCCGATGACGTGGGTCGTCGTGCCGGACGGGCCGGAGCCGATGACGAAGCGCCTGGGCTCCGCGCGGGCGGCGGCGATGAAGCCGGCGAGGTCGGCGGCCGGGTTGCCGGCCTTCACCACCAGCACCGCCGGCGCCTCGTTGATCATGGCGACGCCGCGCAGCGCCCGGGTGATGTCGACCGGCAGCGGATCGAACATCGCGATGTTGTGCACGAGCTGGGAGGAGGTGCCGACCAGCCAGGTATGGCCATCCGGCTCCGCCCGCGCCACCGCCTCGGTCGCCCGCATGCCGGACGCCGCCGCGATGTTCTCGACGAGGATGCGCTGGCCGAGCTTCGGTTCGATCTCGGCCGCCAGGATACGCGCGACGACATCCGCATTGCCCCCGGCCGCGGAGGCGACGACGAGCCGGATCGGTTTCGTGGGCCAAGCCTGCGCCACCGCGGCGCGCGGCAGAAGGGGCAGGGCGAGTGCCGCGACCAGGGAGCGACGGGCGGGCATGGCCGGGACCTTTCGTTGCCGAAGCGCCCAGGCTATGCCAGCCAGATGACGCATTTGCAATGCATTCGCAAATGAGGGCCCGCCTCCCGGGGACGCTGCTGACCTCGGTCGGCGCGCTGATGCTCGCCGCGGCGCTCGGCCAGCCCGCCTGGCTCGCCTCCGGCCAGGTCGGTCCGGGCTTCGTGCCGCAGGGCATGGCGGCGCTGCTCGCCCTGCTCGGCCTGGCAGCGCTGCTGCGCCCCGCCGCCGGCATCGCGGGTCCGCGCCGCACGGCGCGGCCGGCGCTGTTCCTGCTTGCCTCGGTCGCCGGCTTCGCCCTGCTGTTGCCGTTGGCGGGCTTCCTCGCCGCGTCCGGCCTCTCCGGCCTGCTGGCGGCGCTCGCGGCCCCCGGGATGCGGCTGCGGCACGCCATCCTCGTCGCGGCGGCGAGCATGGCGGGTGGCGCTGCGCTCTTCCTCGGCCTGCTCGGCCTGCCGCTCCGCGCCCTGCCGTGACCGAGGGTTTTCCCGCACTCGCCGGCGGGCTGGCCGTGGCGCTGGAGCCGCTCAACCTCGCCCTCTGTGCACTCGGCGCGCTGGCCGGAACGCTCGTCGGCGTGCTGCCGGGGCTCGGGCCGGTCGCGACCATCGCGCTGTTGCTGCCGGCGGTGTTCCATCTGCCGCCGGCAGGCGCATTGATGATGCTCGCCGGCATCTATTACGGCGCGCAGTACGGCTCCTCGACCACCGCGATCCTGCTGCGCGTCCCGGGGGAGGCCTCCGGCGTCGTCACCATGCAGGACGGGCATGCGCTGGCGCTCAAGGGCCGGGCGGGGCCGGCGCTCGGCATCGCCGCACTCGCGTCGCTTATGGGCGGCATCGTCGCGGCGCTGCTGCTCGCGCTGCTGCTGCGCCCGGTGGCGGCGCTCGCGGTCGGGTTCGGCCCGGCGGAGACCGCGGCGCTGCTGCTGCTCGGCGCGGCGGCCGCGGTCGCAGTGGCGCCGGGGCCGCTGCTGACCGGCTGGGGCCTGCTGCTGGCCGGTGCGCTGCTCGGCCTGGTCGGCACCGATATCGGCGGCGGGCGGCCGCGCTTCACCCTCGGCATCCCGGAACTTGCGGACGGGATCGGCTTCGCGCCGCTTGCGATCGGCCTGTTCGGCATCGCCGAGCTGATCCGCGCTACCGCGGCACCGATCGCGACCGGCGCGGTCGCCCGGCCGCGCCATCCCTGGCCGACCCGGCAGGACCTCCGCGACGGCGCCGCTCCCGCGTTGCGCGGCAGCCTGGTCGGCAGCGCGGTCGGCCTGCTGTCGGGCGGATCGACGCTGCTCGCCTCGCTGGCCGCCTATGCGGTGGAACGCGGTTTGTTCGGCCGCAGCCGGCGCTTCGGCAGCGGCGAGATCGCCGGCGTCGCGGCGCCGGAGGCGGCCAACAACGCCGCAGCGCAGACCGCTTTTGCGCCGCTGCTGGCACTCGGCCTGCCGGCCAATGCGGTGATGGCGATCCTGGCCGGCGCCATGCTGATGATCGGCGTCGCCCCCGGCCCGGCGGCGATCGCCGAGAACCCGGCGGTCATCTGGGGTCTGGTCGCCTCCATGCTCGTCGGCAATGTGATCCTGGTGGTGCTGAACCTGCCCTTCATCGGCGTGTGGGCGGCGCTGCTGCGCGTTCCGATGCCGATGCTGGCGCCGCCGGTGCTGCTCGCCTGCTGCGTCGGCGTTTGGTCGGGGGCGGGCAGCCTGTTCGACGTCTGGCTCATGCTCGGCTTCGGGGCGCTCGGCTGGGCCCTGCTCCGCCTCGGCCTCGACCCGACGCCGCTGCTGCTCGGCTTCGTGCTCGGCGCGCCGTTCGAGGAGGCGCTGCGCCGGACGCTGTTCCTCTCGCGCGGCGACTGGTCGCCCTTCCTGGCCGAGCCGCTGAGCCTCGCTTTCCTGCTGACGGCGGTGGCGGCGACGCTGCTCGCGGTGCGCGCCAGGCGCCGCTCAGCCGAGCGCCACCCAGGCTGAATCCGCCGCGCCGGAGGCGACGGCCGCGGCGATGAAGCGCATGCCGCGCATGCCCTCCGCGATGCCGGGCACCAGGCAAGCGGCCGAATCCGGCGTGCGGCCTTCCTGCATCGCCGTCACCTGCTCCGCAAAATCGCGATAGAGCTGCGCGAAGGCTTCCAGGTAGCCCTCCGGATGGCCGGCCGGAATCCGCGTCGCCTGCGCCGCCGCCGCGCCGGCACCGGGACCGCCGCGGCCGATCAGGCGCGGGGCCTCGCCGAAGGGCGTATGCCACAGGATGTTCGGCTGCTCCTGCGCCCAGTCGAGCCCGCCGGCGCTGCCATAGACGCGGAGCCTGAGCGCATTGCCGTTCCCGGGTGCGACCTGCGAGCACCAGAGCATGCCGCGCGCGCCGCCTTCGAAGCGCAGGAGCATCTGCGCGTTGTCATCGAGCCTGCGGCCGGGCACGAAGGCCGTCAGCTCCGCGGCGAGGCTCTCGACCTGCGCCCCGGTGATGAACTCCGCCAGGTTGAAGGCATGGGTGCCGATGTCGCCGATCGCGCCGCCGGCGCCGCTCCGCGCCGGGTCGGTGCGCCAGGATGCCTGCTTCTGGCCGGTCTCCTCGAGCGGCACGGTCAGCCAGTCCTGCGCGTATTCCACCTGCACGACGCGCAGCGCGCCGATCGCGCCGTCCGCCACCATCGCCCGGGCCTGCCGCACCAGCGGATAGCCGGTGTAATTGTGGGTCAGCGCGAAGCGCGCCCGGCTGGCGCGCGCGGCGCGCTCCAGCGCCGCCGCGTCCTCGACGCTGTGGCACAGCGGCTTGTCGCAGATCACGTGGATGCCGGCGTCGAGGAAGCCGATCGCCGGTTCGGCATGCAAATGGTTCGGCGTGACGATGGCGACGACCTCGATGCCGTCCGGCCGCGCCGTCTCCGCGTCCAGCATCGCCTGCCAGCTCGCATAGGCACGGTCCGGCGCGACATGCAGCTCGGCGGCGCTGTCCCGCGCGCGCTCGGCATCGGCGGAGAAGGCGCCGGCCAGCAATTCGTAACGGTCGTCGATCCGCGCCGCGATGCGGTGCACGGCGCCGATGAAGGCGCCCTGGCCGCCGCCCACCATGCCGAGCCGGAGGCGCCGCCTCACCGCGCGAGGCCGAGCATGGCGCGGTTTGCGGCTTCGTCGGCGCCGCCCGCCGCGAAATCGTCGAAGGCGCGCGATGCCACCGCGATGATGTGGGACGCGATGAAGGGCGCGCCTTCGGCGGCGCCTTGCTCGCTGTCCTTGATGCAGCATTCCCATTCCAGCACCGCCCAGCCGTCGAAGCCGTGCTGGCTCAGCTTCGAGAATACGGCGCTGAAATCCACCTGCCCGTCGCCGAGCGAGCGGAAGCGTCCCGCGCGTTCGGCCCAGGGCGCGTAGCCGGAATAGACGCCCTGCTTCCCGGTCGGGTTGAACTCCGCATCCTTGGCGTGGAAGGCGCGGATACGCGGGTGATAGATGTCGATGAAAGCGAGGTAGTCGAGCTGCTGCAGCACGAAGTGGCTCGGGTCGTACAGGATGTTGCAGCGCTTGTGATTGCCGACGCGCTCCAGGAACATCTCGAAGGTCGTGCCGTCGAACAGGTCCTCGCCGGGATGGATCTCGTAGCAGAGGTCGACGCCGGCCTCGTCGAAGGCGTCGAGGATCGGCCGCCAGCGCCGCGCCAGCTCCGCGAAGGCGGTCTCGATCAGCCCGGCCGGGCGCTGCGGCCAGGGGTAGAGATAGGGCCAGGCGAGCGCGCCGGAGAAGGTCGCGTGCGCCGTCAGGCCAAGCCGGCGGGAGGCACGCGCCGCCAGGTGCATCTGCTCGACCGCCCAGGATTGGCGCGCCGCCGCATCGCCCCGCACCTCGGGCGCGGCAAAACCGTCGAAGGCGAGGTCGTAGGCGGGATGTACGGCAACGAGCTGGCCCTGGAGATGGGTCGAGAGCTCGGTCAGCGCGAGCCCGGCCCCGGCCAGGATGCCGCTGACCTCGTCGCAGTAATCCTGGCTCTCGGCGGCGCGCCGGAGGTCGAACAGACGCGCATCCCAGCTCGGCAGCTGCACGCCCTTGTAGCCATGGCCGGCCGCCCAGCGCGCGATCGCGGGCAGGCTGTCGAAGGGCGCGGCGTCGCCCGCGAATTGCGCCAGGAAGATCGCTGGCCCCTTGATCGTCCGCATCGGTATCCTCCCCGGCGGCTAACCCTTCGGCGGCACGTGGTGCGCATGCCGGATCAGCGCCTCCAGCAACGCCGCCGTGCGCGAGACCGAGGCGTGCACGCTCTCGAGCAGCTCGGGCATGCGTTCAGGCTCGACGCCGTCGGTGATCTCGAGGGCAGCGAGCTGCGCGTTCTCGACGATCGAGGCGAGCAGGCTGCGAAACACCAGATCCTCCTGGCGATCCAGGCGGCCGGCGCGCGGCCGGTGGCCGCCGGCGATGCCGTCCTGGAAGCGCCGGCGCGCCGCATCGGCTTCCTTCCGCCGGGTCAGGTCGTTGAACAGGAAGACGAAGCCGAGCACGCGGTCGGGCGCGGAGAAGACCGGATCGGCACGCACCAGCAGCGCGCGGCCCGTGCCCTCCGCCTCCTTCAGCCGCACCTCGCCGCGCCAGCTGCGCAGGCTGCCGATCAGGTCGCGGAGCCGCCGGCGGATCAGCGCCTCATCCGCGAAGCAGCGCGCCAGGTCGTCGATATCGGCGGCAGGGCGGCCGGCCATCTCCGGCAGCAGCCGTGCGAAGGCCTCGTTGGTCAGCTGCACGGCGCCGCTCGCGTCGCAGATCACGACCGGCGCTTCCGAGGCCAGCACCTGTTCGCGCACCAGGTTCAGCTGGTCCTGCGCGATCAGCATGCGGACCGAGCGGAATTGCAGCACGACGTCGGCGACCGTCTCGCCGATGCTGCGGGCCGCCGTCAGGTCGCGCGGCGTCCAGGGATCGCCGGTGCCCTCGACCACCTGCCCCCATTGCGCGAAGGAGCGGCGCGGCGAGAGCGTCGCCGGATCGTCGCCGATGATCACCGGCTTGGTCGGGTCGCCGCCCCAGGTCACGGTGCGCTTCCGCTCCGGGCGGAACCACAGCAGGTACTCGCCCTCGGCGGTCGAGATCGGCGCCGCGATCAGCCCGCTCGCGACCGGCGTCAGATGCCGGAGCTGCGGCACCAGCAGGCCGAGCGCATTGGTCATGGTCAGCGGCGCCCGCGTCTGCCCGTCGAGCCAGTGGCCGATCTCGCGCAGCTCGGCGGTGCCCGGCACCTCCCCGGTCGTCTGCACATGGCCTTCGAACAGCAGCGCCGCACCCGCCGCGCCGACCGGCGCCAGCAGGGAATCGGTCGCCTCGAACAAGGCCGCGCGCCAGTCGCCCTTGCGCGAGATCGCCTCGACCATGCGGCCTTCCAGCCGGCGCACGGCGATCTCGGCCTGGCCCTGGATGAAGCTCTCGAGCGCCGCGATGCGCGTGCCGAGCGCCTCGGCCAGCATTTCGCACACCGCGCGGACCTCGAAGGAGGCCAGCCGCGGCACGTAGTGGTGGCAGGAGACGAGGCCCCAGAGCCGCCCGCCCACCATGATGGAGGCAACGAGCGTCGCCGCGACGCCCATGTTGCGCAGGTACTGGACATGGATCGGCGAGGAGCTGCGCAGCACGCAGAGCGACATGTCGAGACCCGCGCCGCGGAGCGGCGACAGGCGCGGCTCCAGCGGCACCGGCGTGTAGTCGATGTCGATCAGCACCCGGATGCGGTTGCGCTCATAGAGGCGCCGCGCGATCTGCGGGATGTCGGAGGCCGGGTAGCGGTTGCCGAGATAGGGCTCCAGCTCCTGCCGCCGCTGCTCCGAGAAGACCTCGCCATGGCCCTCCTCGTCGAAGCGGTAGATCATCACCCGGTCGTAGCCGGCGATGTCGCGGAACACCCGCGCCGCCTCGTCGCAGAGCGCCTGCAGCGTATGGGCGCCGAGCAGGCGCTGCAGCGCCTTCTCGACCTGGGGGGCGAAGTCGACCGCCTCGCCCGCCGGCTCCAGCTCGATGACGAGGCCGCCGCCGGCGGGGCGGTGCACCAGCACGTCGCAGGCGATCGCCGCGGGACCGGCGCGGCAGCGGAGTGCGGCCGGCACCGCATCCAGCGCATCGCCGAGGATCGGCCGGATGTGCGCGGCGAGGTCGCCGCCGACATCGTCGAGCGTCATGCCCGGGTGGACGGCACCGCCGCCGAGGAAGGCTGCCGCATTGGCGCTGGCCTGGAGGATATCGAGCCCCGGCTCGGCGACGACGAGCAGCGCGCCATGCGGCTGGATCGATCCCGCGAGGTGGATCTGCTCGCGTTCGCAATTGGACAGGTCCGCCTGTCCGAAGGCCGGCAGCGAAGGCGTCGCCAAGGCCGGCCCGCTTCTCATCCGTCGTCCTCCGCGGCCTCCGCATGGAAGCCGTAGCGGCCGAGCTTGGCATAGAGGCTCTGGCGGCTGAGGCCGAGCAGCTCGGCGGTCGCGGTGCGGTTGCCCGCCGCCAGCGCCAGCGCGCGCTCGATGCAGTGCCGCTCCAGCACCGCCGCGGTCTGCCGCACGAGTGCCGGCAGCGGCGTGTGGCCGATGCCGCCTTCGATCGCGGCCATCGCTTCGCGGAGCGGCGTCGTCGTCGCCTCGCTGTCGCCGCGGCGGCCGACGTCGCGGATCAGCATGCCGATCGCGCGCGCGCTGCCGATCCCGCTGCTGGCCGCCGAGATCTCGACCTCCGCCTCCAACCCGACCTCTCCGGCGAGCACGCTCGGGAACATCCGCGCCTCGCCATGCTCCTCGAGGCTCGCGAGCAGCACGTCGAGGCCGTCGCCCGGCCGGGACAGCCAGCGGCCGAGGGAATGGCCGAGCACGCCCGCTTCGGTCGCGACCTGCGCGAGCTCCAGGAAAGCCTTGTTGGCGCGGCGCAGGGTGCCGTCCTGGTCGGTGACGACGAAGGCATCGGGCAGCTGCTCCAGCAGGTCGTCGATGCGGAGCACGCTGCCGCGTGCGGCGGGCTGCGGGTCGGTCCCGGCGGCCGCGAGCTGGAGCAGGAAGACCGGTCCCGGATCGCGCGCCATCAGCGTCGCACGCACCAGCCAGGAGGCGCGCTCGGCGCCGAGATGGACGATGATGCCGGGCGCCCGGATCTGCTCGCGCGCGCGGCGCAGCATGTCGCGGAAGGCTGCCGCGTCACGGGCCGCGACCTCGCGCAGGAAGTCCCAGCCCGGTGCCAGGCCCAAGGCGCGGATCGCCGCCGGATTGGCTTCGACGACGCGGAGCGATTCCGCCTCGACCACCAGCACCGCCTCGTTCGAGGCGTCGAACAGCAGGCGGGACCGCGTCTCGATCTCGCGCAGCTTCCAGTAATCCTGCTCACGCGCTTCCTGGGTCGCGAGAAGGCGGGATTGCAGCTCGGCGACCGCCTGGAGGTTCTTGCCGACCGCGATCAGCCCGGCCTTCGCGCCGAGCCGGACGGTCGTGTACTCGATCGGGAGTTCGAGGCCGCTCGGGAAGCGCTGCCGGACCTGGCGGAAGGCGGAGACGCCGCGGCTGCGGGCGTCGTCCAGCATGCGGCGGATCCAGTCGCCGCCGGCATCGCCCACGGTCTCCGTCCAGGGCCGCCCGACCCAGTCGCCGACCGGCTCGGCCGGGATGGCGCCGGACAGCGCAGCTTCCCGGATCACGCCCTCCCAATCGAGCATGAGCGTGACGTCGGGCTGGGCGAAGTTCACGTGGTTCATCGGGGCTTCCAGCGGGGCCGGCATGCTTGCCGGCCCCGGCCGGTGATCTTCATAGACCAGATCGCCGGCGTCTTGCAGGTCCGGACTGCGCCTAGCGCGCAGCGGCCGTCGTGGCGCCTCCGAGCTCCGGATAGTCCCTGGCCATCGGCGCGCCGAACAGCGGCCGGCTGACCCCCTGGTGGCAGGTCGCGCAATTGGCCTGCGGCGCGTCGCCCATCGGCCCGAGGCGATGCGCCGGCAGCACCGTTCGCAAGGGTGAAATATACTGGGTGTTCAGGTCGCGCAGCATGCGGATGCCGTGCCAGGCGACCGCCCGCTGTGGATGGCTCTCCTCCCAGGAGGAGAAGTTCCGGCTGTTGTGGCAGAAGGTGCAGTTCACCCCGAGCGATTCCGAGAGGTGGACCATCAGGCCGTAGACCGCTTCCGCGTTCTGGATCCCGTGCGGCGTCGGCGCCGATTGCGGCGTTTCCGCCCGCAGCCGGATATTGGTGTTCCCGGCCAGGTAGGGTGCGAAGGCGTTGTAGGGCAGGGAGGTGACGCCGACGCTCGCTTCGCCGCGGTTCTGCATGCGGGCGGAGGCCGCCATGCCGCGCGCGCCGGGTTCGGGGATCGCGGCCCAGAGATTCTCCGGCACCAGGCGGCCGCGATGGCAGGTGTAGCAGGTGACGCCGGTCGCGCCGACATGGCTCGACCAGTCGCGGTTGATGTGCCGGACCATCTCGATCATCCGGCGGGCGACCTGCTTCTGGTAGTTGTCCTCGGCGGCGAAGTTGCCGTCATTGTGGCAGCCGTTGCAGCCGGCTTCCGGCGCGACCCATTCGGTCATCACCTGCATGACGCGGCCGAACTGCTCGATGCTGAGGTCGCCCAGCACCCGGACGTTCTCATAGATCGAGGATGCGCGGTCGCCATCCGCACTCGCGCGCTCGGGCGCCGGCGGCACCTGGTTGCGCGCCCGGAGGTCGGCATAGGCGCGCGGATTGGCGATCTCCGCCTGTCCGGTGCCGCGGAAGCCGATCTGCGCGCTGCGGACCGGCGGCCGCTCGAACACCTGCATCGCGAAGACGATGCCGAGGAAGCTCAGGAAGGCCGCGGCGAGGGCCAGAGGAAAACGGTATCTCATCGCGTGCCTCCTGTGACCAGGGACGGATCCAGGACGGCCGGCCCGACCGCCGGGTAGCTCGGCGCGTAGCCATGCACCACCGCCCAGGCGTACCAGTTGTCGACCACCGTGCCGGTCAGCAGGATGCCGATGCCGCCGGTGATCGGGCAGAGGGCCGCGAACCACCAGGCCCAGCGGTGCAGCGATTCGAAGGTGGCGTTGAAGCCCATGGTCCAGCGCCAGAAGATCGCCGCGCGCTCGGCCGCGGTGCCGCGATCCACCGCCTGCTCCACCTCCCGTTCGCCGCCGAAGCGGCTGACCGCGAGGATGGTCGCACCGTGCATCGCGAACAGCACCGCCGATCCGTAGAGGAAGACGATCGAGAGGGCGTGGAACGGGTTGTAGAACAGGTTGCCGTACTGGATCGAGAAGGCGGCGGTCCAGTCGAGGTGCGGGAAGATGCCGAAAGGCACCGCCTCCGACCAGCTGCCCATCAGCAGCGGGCGGATGAAGCCCAGCACCAGGTACAACCAGATCGCGGCGGCGAAGCCCCAGGCGACATGGGTGCCGAGGCCCAGTTGCCGCGCCCGGCGATAGATCCGCGCCCACCACAGCAGGATCGAGAGCGTGAGGAAGAAGCCCGCCAGCAGCCACCAGCCGCCGTCGCGCATCGGCGGGATGCGCAGACCGTAGGACGGCAGCGGCGGCTCCAGCGCCAGCCACGGCAGGCGCCGGATGAACTCGATGAAATTCCAGTTCACCGAGGCGAGCATGTTGAGCCCGATGATCTCGAAGGCGACGAAGCCGAAGAAGATCGACAGCACGCCGAGATGGCCGAGATAGATCGGGCCGATCTGCGCGTCGCCGAGCTTGCCCATCAGGTAGCTGAAGCGGAAGCGCTTGCCGCGGAACTGCGCGTCATGCCCGATGTGCACGCCTTCGTAGGCGGGGCCGCGCACCTGCACGCGGGTGAAGAGATTGAGGTATTCGGCCATGGCCCTGTTCCTCCCTCACCGCGCCCAGATGGGCAGGTTGAGCCACCAGCCCCACCATTCGGGCCAGCCGCGGGTCCAGAACGGACCGCTGATGATGATGCAGACCGCGCTCCAGAACGCTGCCGAAAGCGCCACGAACAGCCCGAGGCGATGGATGCCGAGCAGGCCGATCGAGTAGCCGATCGCATCGCGGAAGAAGGTGTTCTCGTGCTCGGAACTCTTCACCGGCTCGCCGCGGCCGGGATTGATCGCGGCCAGCACGAGCGAGGCATGGAGCGAGAGCGCCAGCACCGTGGTGAAGAAGAAGCTCACCGCGATCATGTGCGCCGGGTTGTAGTGGAAGTGCAGGTACTGGTAGCCGACGTTGGAGACCCAATCGAGATGGGTCCAGATGCCGTAGGGGAAGCCGTGTCCCCAGGCGCCCATCAGCAGCGGGCGGATCACCACCAGCGAGACGTATGCGAAGATCGCGACGCTGAAGGCCCAGGGGATGTGCATCCCCATGCCGAGCTTCCGCGCGATCTCCGCCTGGCGCAGCGCCCAGGAGCCGAAGGCGCCGATGGCGCAGACCGTGATCGCCTGCCAGAAGCCGCCCTGCCGCAGCGGCGCGAAGCCGAGCCCGAGGTCGATGTCGGGCGGTGCGACGCTGATCTTCCAGGGGTTCCAGACCCCGTCGAGCGCCGTCGAATAGAAGATCAACGCCGTGCCGAGCACGGCGAAGAAGATGGTCGTGACCCCGAAGAAGCCGACATAGAAGGGCCCGACCCAGAAATCGAACAGGTCACCGCCGACCAGCGTTCCGCCGCGGACGCGGTACTTCCGTTCGAATGACAGCATTGCCATGCGTGTGTCCTCCCGCCTGCGGCAGCGACGCCTGATTGGCCGTAGAGTGGGCCCGGCGGCGGGCGGCGCGGGTTTGCCGCGCCGTCCGTCGCCGGGCAGTTCTCGCTACCGGGGTGCAGTGACCGCGGTTGCGGGGCGCGGGCCCTCGATCCAGTTGAACCGGTCGGTGCTGAGCAGGATGAAGTGGATCAGCAACGCCAAGGTCAACAGGAAGACCGAGAGTCCCACGAGTACGCGACGTGGGTCGAACAACAGCCACATCCGCCACATGTCTTGCGCTCCCTTCAGACGAGGAACGTCGTCACGGCCGTCACGCCATCCATAAGCTCGGTGTAGCCGCGCGGCCCTGGCAGCCAGGGACGCCACATCCACACCAGGATGTGCGCAATGATCGCGATGACAGTGAAGGCGATGAAGCTCGAGACGAAGATTCCGTGGAATTCCTTCGCTTCGGGCTCCGTGAGACCGCTGATCGATCCTTCCGGATTGGCCATCAGAAGGTCCTTCGGACGGCAGCCTTTCGGCTGATTACCGCGCATGTCCCGCGCGGCAGGGACGCAGACGACACGCCGTGCCGGCTGCGGCAGTCGACCCGGAAGGACCGGATCGGCGCTCGATGGCCGCGGGGGCGATGCCCGGCGGCGAAGTATTGGGCGTCCGATGACTGGAGGGCCGGAAGGCCCGGAGGTCTGAATCGGCCGCCCGGCTTGCGAAAATGAGCGTCCGATGACTGGAGGGCCGGAAGGCCCGGAGGTCTGAATCGGCCGCCCGGCTTGCGAAAATGAGCGTCCGATGACCGGAGGGCCGGAAGGCCCGGAGGTCTCGATCGGACGCTCGACTTGTAAGGGTGCGCGCTCATGCCGGCGCTGCCTCCCTGATACGGCCGAGCGAGGCCTCGACGCGCGCGAGGGTCACGCGGCCCTCGCCGGCGGCGCTCGTCGCCTGCTCGACCTGCTCGCGCAGCTGCTTCGCGGTCGAGATGCGGACCAGGAAGGGGGCCTGCTCGACATGGTCATCGAGCAGCGCGCGCGCGTCGTCGTCCCAGCTCCGGGCGGCGTCGCGGGCGAGCGTCGCCGGCACGGCGCCGTCGAGCGTGGTGCCGAGCGGCAGGATGTGGAACAGCGCGTCGAACAGCGCGTTGCAGTATTCCTGCACCAGGTAGGTGGCGCCCGCATAACCCATGAAGGGCGTGCCGGTGGCGCGGCGGATGATGGCGCCGGGGAAGCTCGCCGGGATGTATTGCGCCCGGCCGCCGGCCTCGGCGGCATACATGCGCTCGTTGAAGGAGCCGAACAGCACCAGCGGCGGCGATTTCAGGATCGCCTGCCGCACCGCGGCGTTGTCGGGCTTCTCGCCCGGCTGGCGGCCGAAGGCGAAGGCGCAGGGAATGCCGAGCTCGTCCGAGAGGAAGCGGCGGATGCCGCGGGCATAGGTCTCCGTCGCGACGATGCCGAAGCCGGCGCTGGCGAAGAAGTCCTGGGTCACGCTGCGCCAGAGATCCCAGAGCGGCTTCAGCGTGGTGTGCTTCTCGCGCTCGATGAACGACTCGGGGTCGACCCCCGTCAGCTCGCCGAGCTTGCGCAGGAAGCTCGTGGTCGCGTGCATGCCGATCGGCGCGCGCAGCCAGGGCCGTTCCAGCGTCTCGCACAGGCGGGCGCCGAATTCGCGGTAGAGGCAGACATTCACCTCCGCATCCGCGAGCTTCGGGATGTCCTCGATATGGCTGCCGAGCGGGAAGGCGAGGTTGACCTCGCAGCCGATGCCTTCGACCAGGCGCCTGATCTCGGCCAGGTCCGACGGCATGTTGAAGGTGCCGTAGATCGGCCCGATCAGGTTGACGCGCGGGCGCTCGCCGTCCTTCCGCGGCTTCGGCGGCCGCACCTTCTTGGGCCCGAACTCGGTCCACAGCCAGTTGATGGCGCGGTCGGCCGCCTGCCACTGATCCTCGTCGATGGTGCGCGGGATGAAGCGGCGGAGGTTGGAGCCTTCCGGCGTCACGCCGCCGCCGATCATCTCTGCGATCGAGCCGGTGACGACGACGGCCGGCAGGTCCGGATCCTGGGTGCCCGCGGCGCGGCGCAGCAGCTTCTCCGTCCCGTCCTGGGACAGCGCATCCTCGTCGATGCCGGTGACGACGATCGGCAGCTCGTGCGGCGGCAGCCCGTCGGTGTAGTGGAGCACCGCGGTGACCGGCAGGTTCTCGCAGCCGACCGGCCCGTCGATCACGACACGCAGGCCGCGCACCGCGCTGAAGGCGTAGACCGCCCCCCAGTAGCCGCCGGCCCGATCGTGATCGAGGACGAGCATGCGTCAGGTCCCCACCGCTTCTTCGGCCTTGGCCCGCGCCGCGCGCAGCTTGCGCTGGCGCTCGCGGAAGCCGGGCGGATCGACGGGCTTCTCGCGGAAGCCGTAGCCGGCGCCATCCGGGGTGCCGACGCCCTCGAAGAAGGAGACCATGCGCGCGAAGCGCTCGCGCCCGCCGGTCTGCGCCGCGACGATGCCGGCGAGCGATGCGGCGCCGGCCGGCCCGAACAGCGGCCGCGCCGAGACCATGTTGGTGAAGTAGAGCGCCGGGATCCCGGCCTCCTTCGCCTTCTGCACCAGCGGCGTGGTGCCGAGCGCCAAATCGGGCTTCGCGTCCCGCATCGCCGCCATGTCCTGCTCCAGGCTGGCGCGGTACTGCACATGCGCGCCATGGGCCGTGAGCCAGGCGCGGTCCTGCTCGCTCCATTCGGTGCGCGGGCAGGCGGTGCCGACATAGGGCACCTCGGCGCCGGCTTCGATCAGCAGCCGGGCGACCAGCAGCTCCGAGCCTTCGTAGCCGGAGACGGTGACCCGCGCCTTGATCGGGTTGGCATCGAGCGCGGCACGGATCGCCGGCAACGCGCGCGCCTTGGCAGCGTCGAGCTCCGCGCTGCCGACCCCGGAAGCGGCGGCGATCGCTTCCAGCCAGGCGGCGGTGCCCTCGACCCCGACCGGGCCGGAGCCGACCACCGTCCGGCCGGCGGCGCGGAATTCCCGCACCGTCGCGGTGTAGAAGGGATGCACCGCGGCCGCGACCGCGCAGTCGAGCGCGCCGTACAGGTCGCGCCATTCGCGGGCCGGCAGCTGCGGCGCGATGCCGAGGCCGAGCGGCGCCAGCAAGGCCGCGATCCCCGGCGGGTCGGCCGGGAACAGCTCGCCGATCAACGCGACGCTGCGGAGGTCGTCCTTGTGGCCCTGCGGCCGCGCCACCGGGCCGGCTTCCGCCTCGGCGCGGGCATGGCGCAGCATCGCGCCGGCCAGCACGTCCTTGGCTTCCGCATGCGTCGGCACGCCGAAGCCCGGCACGTCGATGCCGATGATGCGGACGCCGTCGATCGTCTTCGGCAGCCGGTCGAGCGGCACGCCGGAGGCGGTCGGGACGCAGAGGTTGATGACGACGACGGCATCCTGCTGCGCAGGGTCGGCCACGCTCCGCACCGCGTCGCGGATGTCCTCGTAGAGCTTGCCGGTGACGAGCGTCTCCGAGTTGAAGGGCACGTAGCCCACGCTCCGCCGCGCGCCGTAGAAATGGCTGGTGAAGGTCAGCCCGTAGACGCAGCAGGCCGAGCCCGAGAGGATGGTGGCGACGCGCCGCATGCGCAGCCCGACGCGGAGCGCGCCGAAGGCCGGGCACATGGATTGCGGCTGGTCGTGCGGGCCGCGCGGGTAATCGGCCTCCAGGCGCGCCATGGCTTCGCTCTTGCCGGCGGCGCGCGCCGCCTCGAGCATGGTCTCGCGCCCGCCATGGCAGCCCTGTGCGGTCTGGGGCAAGCCGTCCACCGGCTCAGCTCCCCTCGTAGACCACTTCGAGGGAGGGCCGCTGCGACAGTTCCGCCGCGCACATATCCTCCATCGTCGCAGGATCGAGGATGACGTTGCGACCGACCGCCTCGCCCTTGAACAGGCCGAGCAGCCCTTCCTGGGTCAGCGGCGTCGGGCGCAGCGGCGGCGCTTCCGCGACCTGCGCGCCGAGCTGCTCGAACAGCGGCGCCCAGCGGCCACCGGGGCGGCCGATGATCTCGTAATTGGCCGACTTGCGGCGGATGTCCTCGTCGGCCGGAATGGCGGCCAGCACCGGGATGCCGGCGGCGGCGGCGAAGGCATGCGCTTCCCCGGTGCCGTCATCCTTGTTCACCACCATCCCCGCGACGCCGACATTGCCGCCGAGCTTGCGGAAGTATTCGACCGCCGAGCAGACGTTGTTCGCGACATAGAGGGATTGCAGGTCGTTCGAGCCGACCACGATCACCTTCTGGCACATGTCGCGCGCGATCGGCAGGCCGAAGCCGCCGCAGACCACGTCGCCCAGGAAGTCGAGCAGCACGTAGTCGAAGCCCCATTGATGGAAGCCGAGTTTCTCCAGCAGCTCGAAGCCGTGGATGATGCCGCGGCCGCCGCAGCCGCGGCCGACCTCCGGCCCGCCGAGCTCCATCGCGAAGACGCCGTCGCGCTTGAAGCAGACATCGCCGATCGCGACCTGCTCGCCGGCGGCCTTCTTGCGCGAGGACGTCTCGATGATGGTCGGGCAGGACCGGCCGCCGAACAGCAGGCTGGTCGTGTCGCTTTTCGGGTCGCAGCCGATCAGCAGCACGCGCTTGCCTTGCTGCGCCATCATGTAGCTGAGGTTGGCGAGCGTGAAGGACTTGCCGATGCCGCCCTTGCCGTAGATCGCGATGACCTGCGTCTTGGTGACGGGCGGTGCGGTCGAGACCGGATCGGGCGCGATCGCCGCCTCCGCGCGCAACCGCTCGGTCATGGCGGTGCTGGCCGGCGGGGATTGCGGAATGGCTACGGGTGCGTTCATGCGGCATCTCTCCAGTCGAGGGCCAGCTTCAGGCAGAAGGCGTCGTCGAAGGCGGTGCGATAGGCACGTTCGGCATCGGCGGCGCCGGCGCGGTGGGTGATGAGCCCGTCGAGCGAGAGCGCGTCCTCGGCGACCATCTCGGCGACCGCGAGCATGTCGGCGGGCGACCATTCGGCGGCGACGCGCAGCCGCGCTTCCCGCATGAAGGCGGGCGGGAAGGCGAAGCTGACACGCTCCGCATAGAACCCCGCGAGCACCAGCTCTCCGCCGGGTGCCAGGCGCGCGATCAACCCGTCGACCGCCGCGGCATCGCCGCTGGCGTCGTAGATGGCACGGTAGTCGCGGCGCGCATCCGCATCCGGATGCAGCACCGCATAGCCCGCCGCACCGTCGCGGCGCGCCGGTTGCGTCTCCCACACGGTGGGCGGCGGCGCGCCGGCGAGGATGGTGAGCCGCGCGAGCAGCCGGCCGAGCACGCCGTGGCCGACGATGAGCTCCGGCGGCCGTGCATGCGGGGCGGAGATCGCGTGCCAGGCGGTCGCCGCGAGGGCGAACAACAGGCCGCGATCGCCGAGCGTCGGGTCGATGCGCGTGGTGCGCGCCCCCGGCACGACGAGTCGCGACGCGGCGCCGCCGAACAATCCGCGCACCTCGGCGCCGTCGAGGGCGCCGAAGCAGCGCGCGCCGGGGACGAAGACGGTGTCGCCGCAGCGCCGGCCGGACGCAGGGCCGGCCTCGACGACATGCCCGACCGCTTCGTAGCCCGGCACCAGCGGATAGCCCATGCCGGGGAAGGCCGGCATGCGGCCCGACCACAGCAGGCGCTCCGTGCCGGTGCTGATGCCGCTCCAGTCCACGTCGACGACGACGTCGGTTGGCCCAGGCGTGACGAGGGGCAGACGACGAAGCGCCAGGACTTGCGGTGCCGACATGACGATAGCGACGGTGTCCATCCCGGACTCCCAAGCTTCGCAGCGAGTGTCAGTCTACGAGGACATGCTCGACTGTCAATCAAAATGGACTGTGATTGAGCAGAGACGTGTCAGCCCGCCGCGACATCGGCGACCAGCATGCTGACGATCACCGGCAGGCGGGCATGCAGCAGGCGCGGGCGTGCGAAACCGGCATCGTGCAGCATCGCCGCGAGTTCCGCCGAACGCCGTGGCCGCCCCTGGCCCATGGCGAGCAGGTAGAAGCCGAAATAGGCGGCGCCCATCGCCTCCGCCCCCGGCGTCCCCGCCATCGGCTCGGCGATCAGGATGCGGCCGCCGGGTGCGAGTGCGGCGCGGATGCTGCGGAGCAACGCGGCGACGACCGCATCGTCATGGTCGTGCAGCACGCGGACCAGGGTGACGAGGTCGGCGCCCTTGGGCAGCGGGTCCGACCGGAAATCGCCGGCGATCGCCTCGGCCCGTCCGGCGAGCCCGGCGGCGGCGAAGCGCGCACGTGCCAGGGCCGCGACCGGCGGCAGGTCGAAGAGCGCGAGCTCGGCCTGCGGCGCCGCGGCCGCGACGGTCGCGAGGAAGCGGCCTTCGCCGCCGCCGATATCGAGGATGCGGCGGTGCCGCGCGAAGCGGTAGGCGCTGGCGACCTCCTGCGCGACCATCGGCAGGGACGCGCTCATCAGCCCGCTATAGGCCGAGGCCGGCGCCTCCCCCGCGATGCTCGCAGCGCCCGCGGCGCTGCCGGCATAGGACCAGAAGCCGGAGAGCGCCGCGCCGCGGCCGGCCTGCAGCAGCGCCACCGGATCGCGGAGGTCGTCATAGAGCAGTGCGTGGTGCGCGACCATGGCGGCCACGCCGGGATTGTCGATCAGCGCCGCGCCGAGCGGCCCGACCGCGTAGCCGCCATCGGCGGTGATGGCGGCGAGCCCCAGCGCCGACGCCGCTTCCAGCAGGGTGCGCGCGGCATCGGGGGCAAGGCCGATCCGCGCCGCGACGATCTCGGCCGGCAGCGGCCCGTCGCGCAGCACGCCGATGAGGTCGAGCCGGAGGGAGGCCGCCAGGATCTGCGAATAGACGAAGCCGGCGCAGAGGTCGAAGAGGCGTGCCGCGTTGCGCCGCGCGATCGGGCGGGTCAGCGGGAATCCGGCCGCCCAGTCGCGGAACCGCGCATTGCCGGCCAGCCGCGCATGCCAGCCGCGGATGCGGTCGCGGAGCGAGGGCGCGGGGCCGATCCGGGGCAGGGCTTCGCGGGCCCGCGCCATCACGCCGCCTGCTGGGCGAGCTTTCCGGGCAGGAGGCGGCCCATCTCGGCCAGGATCAGCGCGCCGAGCGCCTGGCCGCCGGGCCCGGGCGGAATCGCCGCGACCGCGCCCTCGGCCAGCGACCGCAGCCGCGCCACCGCACCTTCGGCACCGAGCGCCAGCACCGCATTCGGGCGGCCGAGCGCCGCGTCGCGGCCGACCGGCTTGCCGATCTCCGCTTCCTCGCAGAGCGCGTCGCGCAGGTCGTCGGCGACCTGATAGGCCTCGCCCAGCCGTTCGCCGAGCTGCCGCCACGGCGCCGGTTCCTGGCCTGCCGCGGCGGCACCCGCCATGGCGGCGGCAGCGAACAGCGCGCCGGTCTTCTGCCGCTGGTATTCGGCCAGGTCCGCGCAGGGCTCGCATTCCCAGGCCTGGCCGGCGACGATGCCGAAGGGCACGCCGACCCCGTCCCCGATCACCCCCATCGCCGCCGCCAGCCGCTCCGGCGCCAGGGGCGCGGCGCGGGCCAGGGTCTGGAAGGCGAGCACGATCAGCGCATCGCCGGCGAGCAGCGCCAGCGGCTCCCCGAAGGCGCGGTGCACGCTCGGCTTGCCGCGCCGCGTCGTCGCGTCGTCGAAGCAGGGCATGTCGTCATGCACGAGCGATGCGCAGTGCAGCAATTCCACCGCGGCGGCGGCGGCGGCCGAGAAGCCCGGCCGGTCGTCGCCGCAGGCGCCGGCGACCGCGAGCACCAGGCGGGGGCGGATGCGGGCGCCGCGCGGGAACACCGCATGCCGCATGGCGGCGGCGAGCCGGGTCGGCGCACCCGTCGTTTCCGCGAGCTGGACGGAAGCGGCGAGCGCGCTCTCGATCCGTTGCACCGCATCCATGGGCGGACCCTCCGGGTGGCGGCGCCGCACGGCGCTGTCACTTTGTTTTGTCGCTCCAAACTGTCATGTTAAACTGACATCGGTGTCAACGGCTTTCGGCGGGGGTGCATGCGCAATCCGCGCGTTGCGATCATCGGGGGCGGGGTCGGCGGCCTGACCGCGGCGCTGCTGCTCGCCGCGCGCGGGCTGGAGGTCACGGTCCTCGAGCGCGCGGCCGCGGTCGGCGGCAAGCTGCGGCAGGCGGTGGTCGACGGCCAGCCGATCGATGCCGGCCCGACCGTCTTCACCATGCGCTGGGTGTTCGACGAAATCCTGGCCGAAGCCGGCGCCACGCTCGACGATCACCTGACGTTGCAGCCGGCCTCGATCCTGGCGCGCCATGCCTGGAGCGAGAGCGAGCTGCTCGACCTCCATGCCGACAGCAACGCGTCCGCCGATGCGATCGGGCGCTTCGCGGGTGCTGCCGCCGCGCGCGGCTACCGCGCCTTCTGCGAGCGTGCGCGGCGCGTCTACGGCGTGCTGGAACCGGCCTTCATCCGCGCGACGCAACCGACTGCCTTCTCGGTCGGGCGCGCCGGCGGCCTCGTCTTCCTCGACGTCTCGCCCTTCGCGTCGCTGTGGCGCGCACTCGGCAAGAATTTTGCGGACCCGCGGCTGCGGCAGCTCTTCGGGCGCTATGCGACCTATTGCGGCTGCTCGCCCTTCCACGGGCCGGCGACCTTGATGCTGATCGCGCATGTCGAGCAATCCGGCGTCTGGATGGTGGATGGCGGCATGCAGCGCATCGCGCGCATGCTCGAAAACCTTGCCGAGGCGCGCGGCGCGCGTTTCCGCCTGAACGCCGAGGTCGCGGAGGTCCTGAGCCGCGACGGCCGCGCCGCCGGTGTGCGCCTCTCGGACGGCGAGGTGATCGACTGCGACGCGGTGATCGCCAATGCCGATGTCGCGGCGCTGGCCTCCGGCGCCTTCGGGCCGGCGGCGCGGCGCGCGGTGGGCGACACAGGCAGCGCGGCGCGATCGCTCTCGGCGGTGACCTGGGCGATGCTGGCGGAGGCGGAGGGCTTCCCGCTCGAGCGCCACACCATCTTCTTCGGCGGCGATTCCAGGGGCGAATTCGCCGACCTGGTCGACCGCGGCCGGCTGCCGCGCGACCCCACCGTCTATGTCTGCGCGCAGGACCGCGGCGCCGGCGCCGATCCCGCAGGACGCCCCGAACGCCTGCTCTGCCTCGTCAATGCGCCGGCCCGCGGCGACCGCTCTGAACCCGATGCGACGGAGGTCGCCCGATGCGAGACCCAAGTCTTCGCGCTGATGGCGCGCGCCGGCTTGCGCCTGACGATGGACGCGGCGCGCACGCAGCGCACGACACCGCAGGATTTCGACCGGCTGTTCCCGGGCTCGGGGGGCGCGCTCTACGGCCGGGCGGTGCATGGCTGGCAGGCGAGTTTCCGGCGTCCGGGAGCGAAGACGCGGCTGCCGGGATTCTATCTGGCGGGCGGCAGCGTGCATCCGGGGGCTGGGCTGCCGATGGCGGCGATGTCCGGACGGATGGCGGCGGCGCGGCTGATCGCGGACCTCGCTTCGATGCGCCGGTTCCATGCGATGGCTACGCCTGGTGGTATGTCGATGCGATCAGCGACGACGGAAAGTATGGGCTGACCATCATCGCCTTCATCGGCAGCGTCTTCTCGCCCTGGTATGCGCGGGCGCGAAGGCGCGGCCCGGCCGATCCGCTGCGGCATTGCGCGGTCAATATCGTGCTGACCGGCCCGGGCGCCGGGCGCTGGGCGATGACCGAACGCGATGCCGGCGCCGTGCATCGCGATGCCGCCTCGCTCGCGATCGGCCGCAGCCAGGTCTCCTGGGACGGCAGCGCGCTGACGCTCGACCTCGATGAACGCGGGTCGCCGATCCCCTATCGGCTGCGCGGCCGGGTGCGCGTGCATCCGCTGGCGCTCGCCAACCGCCGCTTCACGCTGGACGCGGGCGGGCGGCACCGCTGGCGGCCGATCGCGCCCGGCGCGCGGGTCGAGGCCGAGTTCGACCGGCCGTCGCTGCGCTGGTCCGGCCGCGGCTATTGCGACTGCAACGACGGCGACGTGCCGCTCGAATCCGATTTTTGCCAATGGGACTGGTGCCGCGCCCCGATCGGCGAGGAGACCGCCATCCTCTACAATGCGGAGCGCCGTGACGGCAGCGCCCTGTCGCTGGCGCTGCACGCGGACCGGCAAGGCCGGGTCGAGGAGGTGGCGCCGCCGCCGCCGGCCACGCTCCCGCGCTCCCGCTGGTTGCTGCGGCGGTCGACCCGCGCCGATGCCGGCACGCGGCCGCGGGTGGTCGAGACCCTGCTGGATGCGCCCTTCTACGCGCGCTCGGTGATCGCGACCCGGCTGCTGGGGCAGGAGACTCGGGCGATGCACGAAAGCCTGGACCTCGACCGCTTCGCGACGCTGCCGGTGCAGCTCATGCTGCCGTTCCGGGCGCCGCGCTCATTCCGCTGAGAGCCCCGCCGCGGCCGCTTCCGCCAGGATCGCGTCGGCCGCGAGGTCGGGCCGCTCCTCATGCGCCAGGTGGCCGAGATCGCGCAGCGTCGCGATGCGCGCCGCCGGCAGCAGCGCCTGGACGGAGCGTGCCTGGGCGGGCGGGATGGCGCGATCCCGGCTGCCGGTGACCAGCAGCAGCGGCACCGCGAGCGAGGGCAGGTCGCGCAGCAGCGGCTTCAAATCCCAGTTCGCCATCATCCGGAGCGCCGCGCCGAGATGCGCGGGGTGGCGGAACAGCCGCGCATAGAGCGCGATGCCGTGCGGATCGATGGCGGAGCCGGTGTCGCGCAGCAGCCGTTCCGCCACCGCGCTGCGGGACGCCTGCCAGGCGAAGAGCCGCGGCACGAAGGGCAGCCCCACGAGCACGCGCGCGGTGCGGGAGAAGAACTCGGCATGCGCCTCGCCGAGCGGCAGCAGCGCCGCGTTCAGCCCGACGATCGCGCGCGGCGCGATCCCCCCGTCGAGCGCCATGCGCAGCAGGATCGCCGCCCCCGCCGAATGCCCGGCGGCGAGCGCCGGCGTCATGCCGAGCGCCGCGACGAGATCCGTCACGGCCCGCGCCATCCCCGGCAGCGACAGGCGTTGCGGCGGGGGCGCACTGGTAAAGCCATGGCCCGGCAGGTCGGGTGCGACGACGGTGAAGCGCGCGGCCAGGCGCGGCATCAGGTCGCGCCAGGAATGCGTCGCCGCCGCGGTGCCGTGCAGCAGCAGCAGCACGGGCCCGCTGCCCATCACCTGCACATGCCAGCGCAGCCCGCCTGCCTCGACGAAGCGGCTCGCGTCCCGGTTCGGCCAGTCGCGCCCATCGCGCGACCAGTCCGGCGCATCCGGCCTCGGCATGGCGCTGACCCTCCGGGAGATGGCGACGGAAGCGACCGTGTCGCCCATCTCACGCAGCCCTGATGGCGGCGCCGATCGCGGCGGAGAGCCCCGCGGCATCGGCCAGCGGCAGCGCGACGTGGCGGCCGCCCATCGCTTCCGCCAGCGTCCTGGCGAAGGGCTGCGGCCGCGGCGCGGTATCGACCAGCAGGCTCGGCAGCCCGGCGGCGCGGAGCAGCGCGGCCGCCGCCATCGCATCCGCTTCGCCGGCGGCGCGGCCGGTGCGGCCGTCGCGGGCGACGTTGGCGCGGCCATCGGTCAGCACCAGCAGCAGCGGCAGCCGCTGCTGGCGCCGCTCCTGCTCGGCCAGCACCTGCGCGGCTTCGAGGGCGGCGGCGAGCGGCGTCGCACCGCCGCCGGGCAGTGCTGCCAGGCACCGCCGCGCCCGGGCCAGCGCCTGGGTCGGCGGCAGCAGCACCGAGGCCTCGGTGCCGCGGAAGGCGATCAGCGCCACCCGGTCGCGCCGCGCATAGCAATCGCCGAGCAGCATCTCGACCGCGCCCTTGGCCTCCGCCATCCGGTGCAGCGCGCTGGAGCCCGACGCATCGACCGCGAAGATCGCCGTGGTGCCGCTGCGCGACTGCAGGCGCCGCAGCCGCAGATCCTCGGCCCGGATCAGCACCGGCCGCCCCGGATGCCGCCCTTCGGCACGCCGGATCGCTTGCCAGGGTGCGGCCGCCCGCAGCGTCTCGACCAGCGCGAGCCGCGCCCCGTCCTGCCGCCGCCCCGGCCGCGCGCCGATCGCGCGCCCGTGCCGGCCGGCACGCGCGGTCTGGCCGGCGCGCCCGGCATCGGCGGCACCCGCCGCAGCGCGGGCGGTCGCGGCCAACCGTGCCAGCAGCGCCGGCGGCAACGCTGCCCGGGCCGCGGCGACCAGCAGCTCGGTGAGCTCCTCCGGCGTCGGCGCTTCGGCGCGGTCGCTGCCTTCGGCGGGCTCCGGCGGCGGCTCCGGCGGTTCGGCGGGTTCGGCCGCCTCTTCCGGCACCTGTCGCGCCCGCGGCGCGAGCACGAGGCGCGCCGCCAGCACCGCATCCGCCTCGATCACCGCACGCCGTCCGGCAAGCGCCGCCGCGGCGCGCGCGGCGCGGAGCGCGTGCAGCGCGGCGCGGGGGGAGGCGATGCCGAGCACGAGCGCGGTCGCGCAGAGCGCCTCGGAAAACTCCGGCGCGGCCTCGATGCCGGGCAGCCCGGCCCGCGCCGCGGCGATCGCCGCGGGTTCCGGCAGCACGAGCGGCGCCGCGTGCGACAGCCCGTCGAGGGAGAGCGCGAAGGCGAGGCGGTCGAGCAGCGGCGCCGGCGGCGTTTCCTCGGCGTCGATGCCCTCGTCGAGGGCGATCGCCGCGATCCGGGCCGGCCAGCGCCGGGTCAGCCCGTCGCGCTCCGCCACCACCTCGCCCATGTCCAGCACCGAGGCGAGCCGCGCCGCCATGCGGCCTTCCAGCCGTTCGGCCATCGGCAGCACCACGACGCCGCCATCGGCTTCCGCCAGCACGCCGCGCTCCGCGCGCGGCCGGCCGGCGGCGAGCGTGGCGGCCAGGTCGAGGCCGCCGAGCAGGCGGCTGTCCGGCGTGTCGGGCGGCAGGCGCCGCCAGGGCGTACCCGAGGGCAGCGCCTCACGCAGCAGGCCGAGCCAACGGTCGCGGAGCGGCCCCGGCGCGGCCCGCAGCGCCGCACCGCCGAGCCCGGCCGGGTCGACGGCCAGCAGCGCCGCGACGCCGGCGGCATCCGCCGCGATCATTGTCCCAGAACTTCGCCGGCCGCCCGTTGCACCCGCGCCGTGCCGCCCGCCTCGTCGAGCGGGTTGCGGCGCAACCGATGGCAGAGCGCCGGGACCGCAATGGCGCGAAGCCCCGCGATCGAGACTTCCTTCTGCCCTTCGAGTGCGGCGAGCGCGCGCGCCGCGCGGATCAGCGTGAGCTCGCCGCGGAGGCCGTCGGTGCCGAGCGCGATGCAGAGCCGCGCCGCCGCTTCCAGCGCCTGATCGGGCGTCGTGACGCGCGCAAGCCGGCTGCGCGCCGCGGCCAGGCGCTTGCGCAGCTTCTCCTGCGCCGGGCGCCACTGCGTGGCAAAGCCTTCCGGATCGCGTTCGAAGGCATCGCGGCGGCGCACCACCTCGATCCGGGTCGGCAGGTCCATCGGCGTCCGCACCTCGACCGAGAGGCCGAAGCGGTCGAGCAGCTGCGGGCGCAGCTCCCCTTCCTCCGGATTGCCGCTGCCGATCAGGACGAAGCGCGCGGGATGGCGCAGGCTGATCCCCTCCCGTTCGACGACGTTCTCGCCGGAGGCGGCGACGTCGAGCAGCAGGTCGACCAGGTGGTCCTCCAGCAGGTTCACCTCGTCGATGTAGAGGAAGCCGCGATGGGCGCGGGCGAGCAGCCCGGGCTCGAAGCTGCGGACGCCGTCGACCAGCGCGCGTTCGATGTCGAGCGCGCCGGCGATGCGGTCCTCGGTGGCGCCGAGCGGCAGGTCGATGACCGGCACCGGTGCGGTGGCGGCGACGGGCCTGGTCTGCGCCCGGCAGGCATCGCAGAAGGCGCCGGGCGTCGCGGGATCGCAGCCGAAGCGGCAGCCGGCGACCACCCGCATCGGCGGCAGCAGCGCGGCCAGCGCCCGGACCGCGGTCGACTTGCCGGTGCCACGGTCGCCGAGCACCAGCACGCCGCCGATGCCGGGATCGATCGCCGCCAGCAGCAGCGCCCGGGTCATTTCCTCCTGCCCGACCAGGGCCGCAAAGGGATAGGGGCCGCGCGCGGCTACCGGTGCCGGCGCGGCGCGCCGGCGCGGCGCGGGCGCCGCGCGGAGCGTCTGCGCGACCATATCGGCCGCGGGCTCGCTGCCGCTGCCGCCCCTGCCGCCGGCAGCATCCATCATGCCGCCCGGCGCAGGCTGAACTGCGACCAGATCGCCTGCAACGACGCGACCAGGTGGTCCATGTCGGCGTCGCTGTGGACGGGGGACGGCGTGATGCGCAGCCTTTCGGTGCCGCGGGCGACGGTCGGGTAGTTGATCGGCTGCACGTAGACGCCGTGATCGTCGAGCAGCAGGTCGCTGATTTCCTTGCACAGCACCGGATCGCCCACCATCACCGGGACGATGTGGCTGGTGTTGTCGAGGTGCGGGACGCCGATCGCGTCCAGCCGGCGGCGGAGCGTCGCCGCCCGCTCGTGCAGCCGGGCACGTTCGGCGTGCGCCTGCTTCACATGGCCCAGGCTGGCGCGGACGCCGGCCGCGATCGCCGGCGGCAGCGCCGTCGAGAAGATGAAGCCGGAGGCGAAGGAGCGGACGAAATCGCACATCGCCGAAGACCCGGCGATGTAGCCGCCGATCACCCCGAACCCCTTGGCGAGGGTGCCCTCGATGACCGTCACCCGATGCGCGACGCCGTCGCGGTCGCAGATGCCGCCGCCCTGCGGGCCATAGAGGCCGACGGCATGCACCTCGTCGCAATAGGTCATGGCGCCGAATTCGTCCGCGGCGTCGCAGATGGCGGCGATCGGCGCGATGTCGCCATCCATCGAATAGACGCTCTCGAAGGCGACCAGCTTCGGCGCGGTGGGATCGAGCTCGGCGAGGATCCGGCGCAAATCGGCCACGTCGTTATGGGCGAAGACGCGGCGCTCCGCCCGGCTGTGGCGCATGCCCTCGATCATCGAGGCATGGTTCATCTCGTCGGAGACGATGATGCAGCCCGGCATCCGGGAGGCGAGCGTCGAGAGCGTCGCCCAGTTCGACATGTAGCCGGAATTGAACAGCAGCGCCGCCTCGGTCCCGTGCAGCGCCGAGAGCTCGGCTTCCAGCAGCACGTGCTCGTGGTTGGTGCCGGAGATGTTGCGGGTGCCGCCGGCGCCGGCGCCGTAGCGATCGAGCGCCTCGTGCATCGCGGCCAGCACCACCGGGTGCTGCCCCATGCCGAGATAGTCGTTGGAGCACCAGACGGTCACTTCCTTCGTGCGGCCGTTCACATGGCGCGTGGCGCGCGGGTAGCGGCCGGCCTGGCGCTCGATGTCGGTGAAGACGCGGTAGCGGCCCTCGCGATGCAGGCCCTGGATCTGCTTCCGGAAGAAGGCCTCGTAGTTCATGTCCGGCTCCCCTGGCGCACCGCGCGCCGATCGGATTGACCACCGCTTGCAGCGCGGGTGGCGGGCCAGGCCTCGGCCGGCACGCTCCCCGCGGCTCCGCCCCGGCGTCCGGGCGGCATCATCCAGTGCCACAGCCGATCCGGGGGGAAGGGCAGCACCATGAAGGCATGTTCGAGCAGGCCGAAGGCGGCCAGGCTCGCGAGCAGGGTGAAGCCGACCGCGCTGCCGGCTTCGGCACCGGCGGCCGACGCGATCAGCACGACGCAGAGGACGAGGCCGGCCACGGCCGATACCGGGAACAGCGCGTTCATCGGCCGCCTGGCGAAGTAGCTCTCGAGGTAGCGGAGATGCTCGGGCAGCATCGCCTCGCCAAGGTTGCGGACGCCCAGGAAGATATTGAGCTTGGCGCTCAGCCGCATGGCGGCGAGCATCAGGAAGGTCCAGGCGCCGATCTGGTTCAGGCCGCCGGCGGTGATCGCCAGCACCAGCGCCGCGGCGACCAGGATCGCGGCCTCGTGCCAGAGGATCACGGCGACCGCGGCCCGGAAGCGCGCCCAGCCGCGGGCGCCCGGCGGGCAGGGGACGACCCGCGGGCCGGTGATCAGCCCGGTCAGGAAGGTGACCTCGATCCAGGCCCAGACCAGGATCGCCGAGGTGAAGGCGACGTAGGCGGCAGCCGGCGTCTGGCTCGCCGCACTCTGCGACAGGCCGACGAGGCCTGCCGCGAGCAGCAGCGTGGCACCCGCCAGGGTCCAGCGGAAGGTCTCCCGCCGGAGCCCGTCCAGGACGAGGATCAACCCGGTGCTGCCCCACCAGAGGAGGGTCGCGAAGACCGCCGGGAGGAGATGCTCGTCCATCGCGCCGCTACCAGCTCGGCGCCAGCCGGACATCCGCCGGCAGGGGCTTCCGTTTGCCCGGCAGCAGGAACAAATGCGCGAACTGCACCGCCGCCCGCAGGCCGAGACCGGCGCGGCGCAACTTGCCGCCGATGCCGGTCGCGGCCTTGGCCGCCAGCATGCGGTCGCTGGTCAGCCGCAGCCGCTCCATTCGCGCGTGGAAGCGCGGGTTGTCGATGTCGAGCGTCACCGGGAAGACCTGCTCGCAGATCGCCGAGGTGATGCGGAACACCTCCCGGTCGTAATCCGTGGGATGCATCCCGAGGGCCTCGTGGAAGGCCGGGCGCTGGTGGTCGCGGACATACATCGTCGCGAAGACCGCCAGCTGGAAGAATTTTACCCAGTGCTTGTTCACGCCTTCCAGCAAGGCGGGGTTGGCGCGCATCAGCAGCGCGAAGGCCTCGCCGTGGCGGAACTCGTCGTTGCACCACTTGTCGAACCAAAGGAAGATCGGGTGGAAGCGCCGCTCCGGATGCCGCTCGAACTGGCGGAAGATGGTGATGTAGCGGGCATAGCCGATCTTCTCCGACAGGTAGGTCGCGTAGAAGATGAATTTCGGCCGGAAGTAATGGTACTTCTTCGCCCGCGTCAGGAAGCCCAGGTCGACGCCGATCCCGACATCCTTGAGGCTGTCGTTGATGAAGCCGGCATGCCGGGCCTCGTCCCGGCTCATGAAGCCGAACAGGTCCTTCATATCGGGGTTGCTGACGCGCTTCCTGATCTCGGCATAGAGCACGCAGCCGGAGAATTCCGCGGTCACCGAGCTGACCAGGAAGTCCTTCAGCTCCTTCTGCAGCGGCTCCGGCAGCACCGTGATGTCGAACTGGTCGAAGGCGTCGGTGCGGACGAAGTGGCCCTTGTTCGGATCGGCGCGGAACTCCTCGATCAGGGCGTCCCATTGCGCGCGCACCGGGCCCACGTCGATCGCGTCGAGGGCGGCGAAGTCGGTCGTGTAGAAGCGGGGGCTGAGCGCGGTTTCGGTCAGCGCGCTCTGCGTCGCCTCGTTGATCGGCGCCCGCGGCGCCTGCAGGACGGCGCTCATGTGGCCTCCTTGGGCTCGAAGCCGCAGTGATAGAGCTCGGTCAGCTCGAACAGCGCCCGGAACTCGGTCCAGAACCGCTCGATGGCGCCGGCGCGGATCACCGTCGCGCGGCAGGTCAGGCTGCGGCTCTCCCCGAAGGCGATGTCGGTCGGCGCGCCGTGGACGATCACCTGGTCGCCGGGACGGAGCTCGATCCCTTCCGGAATCGCATGCGCGTGCAGGCTGTCGAAACTCTGCTCGATCTCGACGCTGCAGGTGATCTCGATACGGCGACCGCTCATCGCGTTCCCCTTTCGTCGTTCAGGAGGCGGGCGAAGACTTCGGTCTGGGTCGGGCCGAAAGCCTTCACGTCGATCCTACGCCCGGTTGCCGGATCGTCGAGCGTCAAACGCCCGTCACTCCAGGCGACCAGCCGGAACGGGATCTCCGGCCCCTGCGCCTCCCGCATCCGCTCCCGCGCCAGGCCGCGCATCGCGGCGCGGATGAAGCCGTTGGTGCCGGGTTCGAACACCGCGAAGGCGACGGCGGAGGTGGGTTCCCGCACCGTCACCGCGCCGTCGGCGCGATCCTCGAAGACCAGGTCGCGGCTGCGGAGCGCTTCCGCGGTCTCCGGCGCCGCGGTGCCGCCGCCATAAAGCGCCAGACCGATCGTCACCAGCAACAGCACCGCGACCCCGATCAGCGGTGTCTGGGGGAAGCTCTGGCGGGCGGCGCTGGTCTGCATGGCGGTCTTCCTCAGGCGGCCGCGGCGGCTTCGGGCCGCCCGGCGCGGCCATCTTCCGCCCCGGCGGCGTGCAGGGCACGGACCGGCATGGCGGCCGAGGCGGCGAGCGCCTGCGACAGCGCCCGGGCCGCCGCTTCCGCATCCGGCAGCGCCCGCAGCATCGGCACCGGCTGGGTCAGCCGCAAGAGGCTGCAATGCGGCCAGAGCGCCACGTAGGACATGCGCCGCGCCGGCATCAGCCGCAGCAGGATGTCGCCGGTGCCGTCGCGGTTGAGGCGCAGGTCGGCCGAGCGGATGGCGGAGAAGGGGATGTTCACCGCGACCGGCACCGCGACGCCGACGCGCATGACGATCCGTTGCCCGGTGATGGTGTAGAGCGCCGCGCGCGCGCTGAGCCGGCCGAGGCCGAGCAGCAGCACGACCGGCACCGCGCCGAAGGCCGCGGTCTGCAGCAGGGCGGCCGCCGCCTCGGCCAGGCTCGCCGGCGCGCCGCCCAGCAGCTGCCAGCCCGCGAGCAGGGCGAAGTAGCCGGCCAGGCCGTACAGATGGAAGGTCCGGACCGCGAATTGCCGCCAGGCGGGGGCGCCCTGCCACAGGATCGTCTCGCCGTCCGGCAGTTGCTCGGGCAGGCCCGGCACGGGCTCCGATTCATGCTCCCTCATAGCGCGGGCCCCAGCCGGCCGGGCGTGCCGTAGAGGTGGCCGGAGGCGAAGTAGGCCGAGATCCGGTCCTCCTCCCGCATGGTGATCTGCAAGGGCTCCCGCGTGGTCGGCGCCGCCGCGAGCTGGGCGGCGGTGACGGAAGCGAGGTTCACGCGGCGGCGCCGGTGGTCGATGCGCACCAGCGTCATCGGCACCAGGACGCGCCGCGGGCCGCCGGCACCCGCCGCCTCGACCTCCAGATAGCGCAGCAGCACGTCGGAGCGGTCGACCCAGACATCGACGACGGTGCCGCCGACCGCGCGGTCGAAGCCATAGACCGGCATGCCGCGTGGATCGGGGTCGTTCGCTTCGATCGCGTAGTCGGGTGCGGTGCGCAGCGGCACGATCTTCGGCACCGGCGCATCGAACATCATGTCCGGGTGGTCGTTGCGCATCGCATAGGCGGCGGGGCCGACGCCGTCCTGCATCGGATCGCCGGTCGGCTCCAGCGGCGCGCCGGGGAAGCGCGCGGCGGGGCGGGCGGCGATCGCGGCCGGCTCCTCGGCCCGCGGCACGCTGACCGTGCTGCCATCGGCCAGGTGGAAGGTCTTGGGCGAGGGGATCGCCGGGAAGCCCTGCACGGTGACCCGCGCCCCGCGATCGGAGACCAGCGGGTAGCCTTCCCGCTTGTCCTCGCGGCGCAGGTAGTAGATCAGCCCCGCGAAGAAGATCCAGAACGCGTAGAGCGCGATCTGGGCGATATCGATGTGGCCGATGACGGTGCGCATTGCGTCCTCCGTGCTGTCAGGTCGCGTCCCGCGGCTCGGCGAGGCCGAGGCGGGGTGAAAAATCCTGGGTGTCGTCCCGCACCCACCGCACCAGCGGGCCAAGCGCGGCCAGCGTCGCGAAGAGCATCAGGATCTCGATGGCGTAGACCGCACAATAGGGCGTCGCGGGGACCGTGAGTGCCTGGCCGAGCCAGCCCGCGGCCGCGGCCCCTGCGATCGCATCGCGCAGCAGCCCGCCCAGCGCGATCGCGATGCCGGCCGCACTCGCCTGCGCGGCACCCCAGGCGCCGAGTGCCAGGCCGACCTGGCCGGGCGGCGCGGCGGCCATGCAGGCGGTCAGCGTCGCATGCGCGAAGCAACCGGCGCCGAGGCCGATCGCGAGCGTGCCGGCGCCGAAGGCAGCGGCGCTGCCGAGCGGGGCGGCGAAGATCACCAGCGCGAAGGCGACCGCGCCAAGCAGCGCGCCGAGGCCGGAGACGCGATAGGCATCGGTGCCGCGCTCGATCAGGCGCGCCGCGCCCACGAATCCCACGATGCCGCCGAAGGCGAAGATCGCGGTCAGCGTCGTCGTCGCCGCGACGCCGAGGCCGAGGACCTGGCCGCCATAGGGCTCCAGCAGCACGTCCTGCATGGAGAAGGCGGCGGTGCCGAGCCCGACCGCGATCAGCCGCCGGCCCCAGGGCCCGCTGCGGCGAAGCCGCCGCCAGCTTTCGAGGAAGCCGGGACCTTCGCCGCGGCCGCGGGTGCGCGACGGATCCCGCGCTTCCTGCTTCCAGAGGGCGATGATGTTGAGCGCCATGGTGGCGACGGCCGAGCCCTGGATCACCTGGATCAGGCGCAGCTGGCTGAACTCGATCAGCAGGGCGCCGAACAGCAGCCCGGCGATCAGCATGCCGAGCAGCTGCATGACCGACAGCAGCGCCACGACCCGCGGCAGGCTGCGCGTCGGCGCCAGGTCGGCGGCGAGCGCCAGGCCCACCGTCTGCACCATGTGCATGCCGGCACCGACCAGCAGGAAGGCCAGCGCCGCCGCGACATGGCCGAACCAGGCCGGCGCGTTGCTGTCGCCCGACAGCAGGATCAGCGCGAAGGGCATGATGGACAGCCCGCCGAACTGCGCCAGCGAGCCGAACCAGATATAGGGCACGCGCCGCCAACCCAGCACCGAGCGATGGGTGTCGGAGCGGAAGCCGATCAGCGCGCGGAACGGCGCGAACAGCAGCGGCAGCGACACCATGGCCGCGACCAGGCCCGCGGAGACGCCGAGCTCCACGATCATCACCCGGTTGAGCGTCCCGATCAGCAGCGCGGCCGCCAGCCCGACCGAGACCTGGAACAGGGACAGGCGCAGCAGGCGGCCGACCGGCAGCTCCGTCGTCGCGGCATCGGCAAAGGGCAGGAAGCGCGGCGCGAGCCACGTCCAGGCCATTGCCACCCGGGGACGGCCGCCGGTCATGCCCGCCGCACCTCCATCGCTTCGGAGACGTAGAAGCCGCGCGCGATGCGGCGGCCGCGGCCGGGTGCCAGGCCGGCCTCGGTCAGCATCGCCGCCAGCCGCGCCTGCCGCACCGGCTCGATCGCCGGCGCGCGGTTGCCGCGCGGGAACAGCCGCCCGGCCGCATGCATGACGGCCAGCAGGTTCGTCCGCGGCGCGAAGGTGATGAGGACGGAGGCCCGCGCCCGGGCAGCGAGCTGCTCGACCGACTTCGCCATGTCCTCGGCGCGGTAGTGGATCAGGCTGTCCATGGCGACGACATGGTCGAATTCGCCGAGCGCGGGATCGAGCATGTCGCCGACTGCGAAGCGGATCCGCTGATCCGCCCGCATCGCCTCCGCCCGCTGCCGCGCGAAGCCGATCAAGGTCGGCGAGATGTCGATGGCGGTGACCGTCGCACCGCGCAGCGCCGCTTCCATCGCCAGCGCGCCGGTGCCGCAGCCGGCGTCCAGCAGCGTCAACCCGCGCATGTCCTGCGGCATCCAGGACAGCAGCGTCGCGCGCATCTCCTCCCGCCCCGCGCGCACCGTCGCGCGGATGCGGTTGAGCGGTGCGTCCGAGGTCAGCCGCCGCCAGGCCTCGGCCGCGGTGCGGTCGAAATAGGTCTCCAGCTCGCCGCGGCGGGCCCTGTAGCTCGCGGTGGTCATCAGTCGAACCCCAGCAGGTCGAAGATCTCGCGGTCCTTGAGCGGCGCCGCCTCCAGCGTCTCCGCCCCTTCCCAGAGCAGGGTCGCGAGCCGGATGTATTCCGCCTGCGCCGCCTCCACCTCCGCCGAGGGCTCCATCTCGAACAGCGTCGCCTTCTTGAGGCGGGAGCGGCGGATGGCGTCGAGGTCGGGGAAATGCGCCAGCGTCCGCATGCCGGTCGCGCGGTTGAAGCGGTCGATCTGGTCGGTGCCGGCGCTGCGGTTGACGATCACGCCACCGAGCCGGACCGGGTAGTTCTTCTCCTTCGTCTTGATCGCGGCCACGATGCGGTTCATCGCGAAGATCGAATCGAAGTCGTTCGCCGCGACGATCAGGCCGCGATCGGCATGCAGCAGCGGTGAGGCGAAGCCGCCGCAGACGACGTCGCCGAGCACGTCGAAGATGACGATGTCGGTCTCATCCAGCAGGTGATGTTCCTTCAGCAGCTTGACGGTCTGCCCGACGACGTAGCCGCCGCAGCCGGTCCCGGCCGGCGGGCCGCCGGCCTCGACGCAGAGCACGCCGCCATAGCCCTCGAAGACGAAATCCTCGCGCCGCAGCTCGTCGGAATGGAAGTCGACCGCTTCCAGCGCGTCGATCACCGTCGGCGCCAGGCGCTTGGTCAGGGTGAAGGTCGAATCATGCTTGGGATCGCAGCCGATCTGCAGCACCCGCTTGCCGATGCGGCTGAAGGCGACCGAGAGGTTGGACGACGTCGTGCTCTTGCCGATGCCGCCCTTGCCATAGACCGCAAAGACCCGCGCCGTGTCGATGCGCGATGCGGGGTCGAGGTGGACCTGAAGGCTGCCCTCCCCATCGCCCTGGCCGGGAAGCGGCCTGATGACGACGCTCATGTTGCGGCTCCTTCGGCGATGCCTTCGAGCCGATCCTCGATCTCGTCGCAGGCGCTGCGCAGCGCCGCCATGAGGCTCGGGTCCGGCTGCCAGTAACGGCGCTCCTGCGCCTCGATCAGACGGTTCGCGATGCGGGCGGAGGCGGTCGGGTTCAGCGCCGCCAGGCGCCGCCGCATCGCCTCGTCCAGCATGTAGGTCTGCGCCAGATGCTGGTAGACCCAGGGGGCGACGGCGCCGGTGGTCGCCGACCAGCCCATGGTGTTGGTCACCTGCGCCTCGATATGGCGCACGCCTTCGTGGCCATGCGCCAGCAGCGGCTCGAACCATTTCGGATTGAGCGCGCGGGTGCGGGTCTCGAGCGCCACCTGCTCGGCGACGGTCCTGACCTTGCCTTCGCCCCGCGTCTGGTCGCCGACATAGGTCGAGGCGGCGCGGCCGCGGACCGAGGCGACGGCGCGGCTGATGCCGCCCAGCGTGTCGAAGTAGTGGTCGACGGTGGTGATGCCGAGCTCGACGGAATCGAGGTTCTGGTAGGTGGCATCGACGGTGCCGAGCATGTGCGTCAGCACCCGGTCGTGCCGCGCCGGCCGTCCGGAGAGGCCGTAGGCGAAACCCTTGCGCCGTTGCCAGGCATCGCCCAGTTCCGCCTCGTCGGTCCAGGCGCCGTTCTCCAGGATCATGTTGACGTTGGCGCCATAGGCGCCCTCGGCATTGCCGAAGACGCGGAGGCTCGCTTCCTCCAGCGTGCCGCCATGCGCGGCCTGGAAGGCGAGCGCGTGCTTGCGGATGAAGTTCTGTGCGACCGGCTCGTCGGCCGACGCCGCGAGCAGCGCGGCTTCGGCGAGCAGCTTCGTCTGCAGCGGCAACAGGTCGCGGAAGATGCCGGACAGCGTCACCATCACGTCGACGCGCGGGCGGCCGAGTTCTTCCAGCGGCAGCAGCGCGGCGCCGGCGAGCCTGCCATAGCTGTCGTGCCGCGGCACCGCGCCCATGAGCCGGAGCGCCTGGGCGATCGGGCCGCCCTCCGTCTTCATGTTGTCGGTGCCCCAGAGCACGATCGCGACCGTCTCCGGCAGCCCGCCGCCATCGGCCGCGTGCCGCGCCAGCAGGCGCTCGGCCTGCAGGCCGCCATCCGCAACCGCGAAGGCCGACGGGATGCGGAAGGGATCGAAGCCGTGCAGGTTGCGCCCGGTCGGCAGCACGTCGGTGTTGCGCAGCAGGTCGCCGCCGGGTGCGGGGCGGATATAGCCGCCGTCGAGCGCGTGCAGCAGTCCCGGGATTTCGTGATCTTCGCCGAGCAGCCGGTCGAGGTTTGCGCGGCGGCCGGCATCCTCGATGCCGGCGGCATCCAGCATCTCGGCCCGCTGCGCCGCATCCGGCGGCCGGCCGACGATGTGCAGCCCGTGCGGGATCAGGGCGTATTCCAGCTCGAGCAGCGTGCCGCTCAGCTTCTCGATCTCCGCCTCGGAGTGCTCGCCCCAGGGCGGCTCGGCGGCGGCGAGGTCGACGGCGGCGGCCTGGGCCTGAATGAGGCCGGAGAGCGCGGCGCGCGCCATCACGTCGGCATCGGGCTCCATCGCCCGCCAGCGATCGCGCGACGCCTTGAGGTCGAGCAGGCCGCGATAAAGCCCTGCCTGCGCCACCGGCGGCGTCAGATAGCTGACCAGCGTCGCGCCGGCCCGCCGCTTGGCGAGCGTCCCCTCCGAGGGATTGTTGGAGGCGTACAGATAAAAATTCGGGACGTCGCCGATCAGCCGCTCCGGCCAGCAGGCGCCGGACAGCCCGGCCTGCTTGCCCGGCATGAATTCCAGCGCGCCATGGGTCCCGAAATGCAGCACGGCGTGCGCGGAAAAATCCTCGCGCAGCCAGCGATAGAAGGCGGAGAAGGAATGGGTGGGTGCGAAGCCGTGCTCGAACAGCAACCGCATCGGGTCGCCTTCCCAGCCGAAGGCAGGCTGGATGCCGACGAAGACGTTCTCGAACCGGGCGCCGAGCACCAGGATGCCGCTGCCGTCGCTGTCGTGACGGCCGGGCGCCGGGCCCCATTGCCGCTCGATCTCGGCCAAATGCGGCTCGCGCCGGACATGATCCTCGGCGCCGATGCGGGCGGCGACGTTGGCGGGCGTGCCGTGGCGGGCGGCATTGCCGGCCAGCACCGCGCAGCGCAGCGCATCGACCGTCTCCGGCACCGCGACGCGGTAGCCCGCTTCCGCCATGCCCTGGAGCGTCGCGTGGAGCGATTCGAAGACCGAGAGATAGGCCGCGGTGCCGGTCGCGCCGGCATTGGGCGGGAAGTTGAACAGCACGATGGCGACGCGGCGTTCCCGGCGTTCGGTGCGGCGGAGCGACACCAGGCGCGCGACGCGGGAGGCCAGGCGCTCCGCACGCTCCGGATGCGCCGACATGTGGCCGCTGCGGCTGGCGCCGCCGCCGGGGGCGGTGCCGCCGCCCCTGCCGCCGAAGGTGACCGGCGCAATGGCGCCGTCGAGCTCCGGGATCGCGACCATCATGGTGGCCTCGACCGGGGTCAGGCCGCGCGTGTCGGCCTCCCATTGGCCGAGGGTCTGGAACTCCAGCGCATGCGCGGCGAGGTAGGGGACATCGAGGCGGGCGAGCATCGCCTCCGCGGCATGGGCGTCGTTGTAGGCGGGGCCACCGACCAGCGAGAAGCCGGTCAGCGACACCACGGCGTCGACAGAGGGCACGCCGTTCTTCAGGAAGAAGCGCTCGATCGCCGGCCGCTGGTCGAGCCCGCTCGCGAAGGCCGCCAGCACGCGCAGGCCCTTGGCTTCCAGCGCCGCCACCACCGCGTCGTAATGCAGGGAGTTCTCGGCCAGCACGTAGGAGCGCATGACCAGCAGCCCGACCGTCCCGGCGGCACCGCGGCCGGGCACCTCCTCCACCCGCTCCGCGATGCGCTTCGGCAGGCGCGGGTGATAGAGACCGACATCCGGATACTGCACCGGCGCCGCGACCTTGAGCCGGCCGGCGAGTGCGGCGCGCGGGCCGGCCGCATAACGGTTGGCCAGCATGCGGATCAGGTTCGCCATATTGGCCGGCGTCCCGGCCAGCCAGTATTGCAGCGCCAGGAAATAGGCGCGGACGTCCTGCGCGGTGCCGGGGATGAAGCGCAGCAGGCGCGGCAGCTCCCGCAGCATGCGCATCTGGTCGCGACCGGATGCGGGCTTGCCCGCCGTGCGGCTGCCGCGCAGCCGCTTCAGCAGGCCCGCGATGCCGCGTGCCTCGGCCGACATGTCGAAGCGGCCGAGCCTTGTCAGGCGCACCGCTTCCCCGGCCGAGAGGCAGCAGAGCATCGCGTCGCAGGCCTCGCGCCGCGCGGTCAGCGCCGGCAGCACGGCGCGGATGTGATCGTCGAGGAACAGCATGGTCGCGATGACGATGTCGCCTCGCGCGATGTCGGCATGGCAGGCCGCGAGCGCCGCTTCGTCGGCGGCCCAATGGTCGGCCGCGTGCATCGCGAGCGTCAGCCCCGGCATCTCGGCCTGCAGCGCCGCTTCGGCTTCCGCCACCACGCCGGCGAGATGGCTGTCCATCGTCACCAGCACGATGCGGAGCGGGGTATGATCAGCGTGAGAAATGCGTCTTGGCATCGTAGAGCGTCTCGACGGTGATGGTTGCCAGTCCGGTTTCGGCGGCGAAGGCTTCGGTGTTGCGGCGCGCCTTTCCGCGCACGAAGAAGGGAATTTTCTTCAGTTCGGATTCCGCGTCCGGCGCCCAGACCGGGGCTGCCGCCGGGCGCGGTGCTTCCGGCGCCGCGGGCGTCGCGGCGGCGCCGAGATGGGATGCGCCGGCATCGTCGTGGAACTCGAAATCATCGCGGAACATGTGCAGCAGGTGTTCCTCGAGCCCCATCATCAGCGGGTGGACCCAGGTGTCGAACAGGACGTTCGCGCCTTCGAAGCCCATTTGCGGCGAATGCCGCGCCGGGTAATCCTGCACATGCACCGGCGCCGAGATGACGGCGCAGGGAATGCCGAGCTTCTTGGCGACGTGCCGCTCCATCTGGGTGCCGAGCACCAGCTCCGGCTGCGCGGCGGCGATCGCGGCTTCCACTTCCAGGTAGTCGTCGGTGATCAGCGCCTCGATCCCGTGCTTGCGGGCGGCGTCGCGCACGTCGCGCGCCTGTTCGCGGCTGTAGGTGCCGAGGCCCACCACCTCGAAGGCGAGCTCCTCGGCGGCGATGCGGGCGGCGGCGATCGCATGCGTCGCATCGCCGAAGACGAAGACGCGCTTGCCGGTCAGGTAGTTCGAATCGACCGAGCGCGAATACCAGGGCAGGCGCGAGGCCTCGATGCCGGGGACGGCAGCGGGATCGAGCCCGGCGAGGGCTGCGACCTCGGCCAGGAAGTCGCGGGTGGCGCCGACGCCGATCGGCACCGTCTTCGTGCGCTGCTGCCCGCAATGGCGCTCCAGCCAGGCGGCGGCCTCGTTCGCGATCTCCGGGTAGAGCACGACGTTGAAGTCGGCCTCCGGCAGGCGCGCGAGATCGGCCGGCGTCGCGCCGAGCGGGGCCACGACATGGATGGCGATTCCGAGCGCTTCCAGCAGCCGCCGCACCTCGACCAGGTCGTCGCGGTGGCGGAAGCCGAGCGCGGTCGGGCCCAGGATATTGCAGCGCGGCTGCGCGCCGGGCACCCGCGGCGTTGCGGCGGTGCCGCCCGCGAAAGCCCGCACCAGGCGATAGAAGGTCTCCGACGCCCCCCAGTTCTCTTTCCGCTGGTAGGAGGGCAGCTCGATCGGCACCACCGGCACCGGCAGGCCGAGGGTGCGCGCCAGGCCGCCGGGATCGTCCTGGATCAGCTCCGCGGTGCAGGACGCGCCGACCAGCAGCGCCTGCGGCCGGAACCGCTCATAGGCGTCGCGCGTCGCAGCCTTCAGAAGCTCGGCGGTGTCGCCGCCGAGGTCGCGGGCCTGGAAGGTCGTGTAGGTGACGGGCGGGCGCTTGGACCGCCGCTCGATCATGGTGAACAGCAGGTCGGCATAGGTGTCGCCCTGCGGCGCATGCAGGACGTAGTGCAGCCCTTCCATCGCGGTCGCGATGCGCATCGCGCCCACATGCGGCGGGCCTTCGTAGGTCCAGACCGCGAGCTTCATGGCGCTACACCGCCAGCCGGGCGCGCCGCGCCAGCGGCCGCACGAACAGCTCGGCGAGGTCGCCGGCCTGCTCGTAGCCCTGGATCGGCGAGAAGACGAGCTCGATCGACCATTTGGTCGCGAGCCCCTCGGCTTCGAGCGGGTTCGCGAGGCCCAGGCCGCAGACCGTGAGGTCCGGCCGCGCCGCGCGGAAGCGGTCGAGCTGGCGCTCGACATCCTGGCCTTCGCTGATCATCGCACCCGGCGGCAGCAGTGCGATCTCGGGCGCCATGAGCTCGCGGTGCAAATAGGGCGTGCCGATCTCGACCGGCACCATGCCGAGCTCTCGGGAGAGGAAGCGCGCGAGCGGAATCTCGAGCTGCGAATCCGGGAAGAACCCGATGCGCAGGCCCGACAGCCGCTCGCGCCGGGAAGACAGGGCGCGTCGCGCGCGCTGCTCCCCGAAGGCCGTGGCGTCCTGGAACGCGCGGGGAGGAACGCCCCAGTGGTCGGCCACGGCACGAAGCCAGAGCGTCGTCCCCTCCGCGCCGAGCGGGAAAGGGGCGGCGATCCGCCGCGCGCCGCGTTCGGCGAGCGCGCGGGCGGTGTTGGCGAGGAAGGGCTGGGCAAGGATGAAGCTGGTGCCGGCGCCGACCGCGGGCAGCTCCGCCGCGCGGCGCGGCGGCAGGAAGTGCACGGGCCCGATGCCGAGGGCGGCGAAGAGGCGCCGAAACTGGTCCTCCACCACCTCGGCCAGCGCGCCGACGACGAGCAGCGAGCGATCCGCGGCCGCGGCCGCCGGCATCTCCGGCACCAGCGCGGCGAGGCAGGCATCCTCGCCTTCGGTGAAGGTCGTCTCGATGCCGCTGCCGGAATAATGCAGCACGCGCACGTCCGGCAGGAAGCGGCGCGACAGGCGGCGCGAAGCCTCCGCGAGATCCAGCTTGATCACCTCGGACGGGCAGGAGCCCACCAGGAACAGCAGCTTGATGTCGGGCCGCCGCGCCAGCAACCTGTCGACCACGCCTTCCAGCTCCGCATTCGCATCGGCGAGGCCGGCGAGGTCGCGCTCCTCGATGATCGCGGTCGCGAAGCGGGGTTCGGCGAAGATCATCACGCCGGCCGCCGATTGCAGCAGGTGCGCGCAGGTGCGACTGCCGACGACGAGGAAGAAGGCGTCCTGGATCTTGCGGTGCAGCCAGACGATGCCGGTCAGGCCGCAGAACACCTCGCGCTGGCCACGCTCCTTCAGGATCGTGGGCGCGCCGCAGCCTTGGGCGCCCTCCGCCACCGGCCGGGCGGCGGCAGAACTCATGACGCGGTACCGACCCTGGCCGCACCACCCGGCGCCTCGCGCCGCGCCGCGCGCATCTTCAGCAGGAACTGCGCGGCGTTGATGACGTAGGCGCCGTAGGCGGCCAGTGCGAGCAGCATCTGCGCATGCGCATCGCCGTAGCCCGCGAGCACCGCCGCGACATAGGCGGTGTGCAGCGCGATGACGAGCATGCTGAACATGTCTTCCCAGTAGAAGGCCTCGGCGAACAGGTAACGGCCGAACACCACCTTCTCCCAGATCGCGCCGGTGACCATGATCGCGTAGAGCACCAGCGTCTTGACGCAGACGGAGGCCGTCGCGACCGCGAGCCCGTCCCCGGTCGCGAGGAAGCGCAGCACCAGGCCGAGGCTGATGAGGAACACCGCGAACTGCCCGATGGCGAGGACGCCCTGCACCCGCGTCCAGGGCGAGGCATCGCGCCGCCGCCGTTCCTCTGCGGTGTAGAGCGGGCGCGGCGTTGTCGGCGCGGCAGCCTGCCGTCCCACATTCCGACCCGCGGTGCTGCCCCATGGGCTGCCATCGAATGCATTGAGCAGAGGGTCAAGGAGCCGTGTTGTAATCAGACCTTGACACATGTTCGCGAAACACGGTCCGCTCGACCCAACAACGACGGCGGCATTGCGACGGCCGTCGTGCAAGTAGGGGGAACGATGATGCTGCAGGCCGTTGCCGTCATTCTGGCGCATGCCGCCCTCCCCAGGCCGACTTCACCCCGGAACGCTAGAGCCTCGCCGAAGCGAGTGTCAAGCTAATCGGACGTTCGGAAAACTTGACACTTCGTGATCCGGAGTTTGAAATCAGCATCGGGAGAGTGGAATGGTTGAGAAGGCGATGTCCGCTTCGCAATCCATCGTCCTGCCGGATTTGAGGCTCGATCCCGGACCCTGCTGGTCCCCGGGAGAGACGGGCGGCTGCGACCCTGCGCCGGGTGCCGCGCGCCGAAGCCTGGTTCTGGCCCGCACCATCGAATGCGACGTCATCCCGCGCCTGATCCTGGCGCATCGGGCGGCACCGGCCCCCGCCTATGTCGACCGCGCCCCTAGTGCGACGCCGACCGCCGATGACGTGGCGACGCTGACCGCGCTCAGCCTGGAAGGCGACATCGCCGACGTCGAAGCCTTCGTCGCCGGGATCGAGGCGACCGGCGTGGCGCTGGAACGCATCTATCTCGACCTGCTGGCGCCGGTGGCGCGGCGCCTCGGCGAGATGTGGGAAGCCGATGAGTGCGACTTCTCGACGGTGACCATGGGCCTCTGCGCGCTGCAGCACGTGGTGCTGAACAGCGGGCGGCACTTCACGCCGGCGCAGCAGCGGCCGCGCCAAGGGCGCCGCGCCGTCCTCGCCCCCCTGCCGGGGGAGACGCACACCTTCGGCCTGGTCATCGTTGCCGAGTTCTTCCGCCGTGCCGGATGGGACGTCTGGAGCGGCACCGGCGTCACCAGCCAGGAGATCGTGGCCAAGGTCCGCGCCGAATCCTTCGCGATCGCCGCCTTCAGCCTGGCGAGCGAGGACCACCTCGCGGCGCTCGCCGGCCTGATCCATCGGGTGCGGCGGGCCTCGCTCAACCAGCGGATCGGGATCCTGGTGGGTGGTGCGATCTTCACCGAGCGTCCGGGACTCGTCGCCGATGTCGGCGCCGACGCGACCGCGGCGGATGGCGACGAAGCGACGCTGCAGGCGGAGACGCTGCTGGCGATCAACGAATTGCGGGCCTGAGCCGGACGGCCGGGACCCGAATGACGGTTGGGGATTTGACGTTGAGGAGGGTCGGATCGTCTAAGGAGTCCTCCGGCATGAAGGACGGGTCGCAGCGTGAAGTCGTTCAAGGCTCCGAAGGCCGCTCTGGGCCAACTCGACGCGGAGGCGATCGCCGCGCTCCTTGCCACGGCTGCGGACATCACGCTGGTGCTTGACGAGGCCGGCACCATCCAGGACCTGGCCTTCAGCAATGAGGAGCTGCTGGCGGAGCTCGGCCACAGCGAGGGCTGGATCGGCAGCCCCTGGATCGACACCGTCGCCCGCGACAGCCGCCCCAAGGTGCAGGAGATGCTGCGCGATGCGGCGGGCGCTGCGGCGCCGCGCTGGCGGCACGTCAACCAGCTCGGCGCCGGCGGCGCCTCGATCCCGGTGCTCTGCACCTGCCGGCCGTTCGGCAATCCCGGCCGCCGCGTGGTCTTCGGCCGCGACCTGCGGCCCGTCTCGGAGCTGCAGCAGCGCCTGGTCAAGGTGCAGCAATCGGTGGAGCGCGGCTATTCCCAGCTGCGGCAGGCGGAGACGCGCTACCGCCTGCTGTTCCAGACCTCGGACGAGCCGGTGCTGATCCTCGAAGGCGACAGCGGCCGGGTGGTGGAGGCGAATCCGGCGGCGCAGCGCCTGTTCGGCGGCACCGCCAGGCGCCTGATCGGCCGCCCGGCGGCCGAGGGCTTCGCGCCCGCCAGCCGGGAGGGGCTGACCGCGATGCTGGCCGCACTCCGCACGACCGGCCGGGCCGAGGCCTTCGACGTGCGGCTCGCCGAGGGCGACGCCGCCTTCCGCGCCGCCGCCACCGCGCTCCGCCACGACCAGGGGGTCGTCTTCCTGCTCCGCCTGTCGCCGGTCGCCGCCGAGGGCCCGGCCGCGGAGCTGCCGGCGGCCCAGCGCAACCTGCTGCGGGTCGCGGAGAACGGCCCCGACGGGCTGGTCGTCACCGATGCCGATGGGATCGTCCTGACCGCGAACGGCGCCTTCCTGGAAATGGCGCAGCTCGCCTCCGAGGACCAGCTCCGCGGCGAGGCGCTCGACCGCTGGCTCGGCCGCCAGGGGATCGAGGCGCAGGTGCTGCTCAGCAACCTGCGCAACCGGGGCTCCGTCAAACTCTATGCGACCACGCTCCGCGGCCTGCACGGCACCGCGCTGGAGGTCGAGATCTCGGCGGTCTCGGTGATGGAAGGCGACCAGCGCCGCTTCGGCTTCGCGATCCGCGACGTCAGCGCGCGGCTGCAGGGCGCCGGACGCGGCACGGCGCTGCCCGGACGCTCGGTCCAGGAACTGACCGAGCTGATCGGCCGGGTGCCGCTGAAGGACCTGGTGCGCGAAGCGGCGGATGCGATCGAGCGGCTCTGCATCGAAGCGGCGCTCGAGATCACCGATGACAACCGGGCATCGGCGGCCGAGATGCTCGGCCTCAGCCGGCAGAGCCTCTATGTGAAGCTGCACCGCTACGGCCTCGGCGACCTCGCCGCCGAGCCCAAGGCCGAGAGGTAGGTCGCACATGGCGGGCCCGGCATCCTCACCGGCGGCAGCCGTCGCCAAGCGCGCCCCCTGGCCGGTGGCGGCCGCGGCGCTCGAGCTCCTGAAGCCGATCACCTGGTTCCCGCCGATGTGGGCCTTCGCCTGCGGCGTCGTCGCCTCCGGCGTGTCGCTCGCCGCGGCCTGGCCGACCGCCCTCCTCGGCATCGCGCTGGCCGGGCCGCTCGTCTGCGCGATGAGCCAGGCGGTGAACGACTGGTTCGACCGCCACGTCGATGCGGTGAACGAGCCGCACCGCCCGATCCCGTCCGGCCGGCTGCCCGGGCGCAGCGGGTTATGGCTCGCGATCGGCTGGACCCTGCTGTCGCTCGGCGTCGGGTGGCTGCTCGGCCCCTGGGGTTTTGCCGCGACGCTGGTCGGCGTGGCCCTCGCCTGGGCCTACAGCGCGCCGCCGCTCCGCCTCAAGCGCGAGGGCTGGACCGGCAATGCCGCCTGCGCGCTGTCCTATGAGACGCTGCCCTGGGTGACGGCGGCGGCGGTCCTCGCCGGGCAGGCGCCGGGAGCGGGACTGGTGCTGGTGGCGCTGCTCTACGGCGTCGGCGCGCATGGCATCATGACGCTGAACGACTTCAAGTCGATCGAAGGCGACCGCCGCTTCGGCATCCGCTCGCTGCCGGTGCAACTCGGGCCGGCCCGCGCCGCGCGCCTCGCCTCGGTGGTGATGGCGGTGCCGCAGGTCGTCGTCGTGGCGCTGCTGCTCGCCTGGGGCGCGCCCTGGCATGCCGGCGCGATCGCGCTCTCGCTGCTGGTGCAGCTCCTCTGCATGGCGAAGCTGCTGCGCGACCCGCGCGGGCTGGCGCCCTGGTACAATGCGACCGGCGTCAGCCTCTACGTGCTCGGCATGATGGTGGCCGCGGCGGCGCTGCGGGGGATGCCGGCATGAATGCGGCGCCGCTCGGCTGGCTCGGCATCGCGCGTCTCGGCCTGGTGCAGACGGCACTCGGCGCGGTCGTCGTGCTGACGACCAGCGTTCTGAACCGGCTGATGGTCGTGGAATACGCGCTGCCGGCGACGCTGTCGGGGCTGCTGGTCGGCCTCTATTACGCGGTCCAGGCGCTGCGGCCGCGCATGGGGCATGGCTCGGATGTCGGCGGGCGGCGCACGCCCTGGATCATCGCGGGGATGGGCGTGCTCGGCATCGGCGCGGTGCTCGCGGCTCTCGCGACGGGGATGATGGGCGGGCCTTTGCTGCCGGCGCTGGCGGTCGCGGTGCCGGCCTTCCTGCTGGTCGGCGCCGGGGTCGGCGCCGCCGGCACCGCGCTGCTGGTGCTGCTGGCCGCGCGCACCGCGCCGGCACGGAAGGCAGCCGCAGCCTCGATCGTCTGGATCATGATGATCGCGGGCTTCGTCGCGACGACCGCGATCGCCGGCCGGGCGCTCGATCCCTATTCGCCGGGGCGGCTGCTGCTCGTCACCGCCGCGGTCGCGGCGATCGCCTTCGTCCTGGCGCTGCTCGCGGTGCTCGGCATCGAAGGGCGGGCCGTCGCACCCGCGGCCGCGCCGAAGCGGCCGGACGTGCCGTTCCGCGCCGCACTCGCCCAGGTCTGGGCGGAAGCCGAGGCAAGGCAGTTCACCCTCTTCGTCTTCGTCGCCATGCTCGCCTACAGCGCCCAGGACCTGGTGCTGGAGCCCTTCGCCGGCAGCGTCCACGGCATGACGCTCGGCGAGACGACGCGGCTGGCTTCCTGCCAGCACGCCGGCGTGCTGGTCGGCATGGTGTTCCTGGCCGTCATCGGCGGCGCCACGCGCGGCCGGCTGCCGGCGCTGCGGGCCTGGATCCAGGCGGGCTGCGCCGCGGCCGCCCTGGTGCTGCTGCTGCTGGCCGCCGGCAGCGTCGCCGCGGCCCCGATGCCGCTCTGGCTGCTCTATGCCGCGCTCGGCCTCGGCAACGGCATCTTCGCCGCGGCCGCGATCGCCGCGATGATGCAGCTCGCCGCCCGCGGCGCTTCGGGGCGCGACGGCGTGCGCATGGGCATGTTCGGCGCGGCGCAGGCCTTCGCCTTCGGGCTCGGCGGGCTCGCCGGGACGGTGGTGCTGGATGCGGCGCGCTTGGCGATCGGCAGCGCCGAGGGCGGCTATGCGACCGTCTTCTTCGCCGATGCGGCGCTGTTCCTGGCAGCGGCGATCATGTCGCGCCGCATCGGCGCGGCCGAAGACACCGTCCATCGTGTGCCGGCGATGACGCCGGCCGCCCACCGCGGATGAGGAGAGGCAACATGGCGATGCTGCCCGAGGAATTCGACGTGGTGGTGGTGGGCGGCGGCCCCGCCGGCGCCACCGCGGCAGACGACCTGGCGCGCGCCGGCCGTTCGGTCCTGCTGCTCGATCGCGCCGGGCGCATCAAGCCCTGCGGCGGCGCCATCCCGCCACGGCTGATCCGCGATTTTGCGATCCCGTCCGAGATCATCGTGGCCCGCGTCACCTCGGCGCGGATGGTCGCGCCCTCGGCGCGCGAGGTCGACATGCCGATCGAGACCGGCGGCTATGTCGGCATGGTGGACCGCGAGGTCTTCGACGAGTGGCTGCGCGATCGCGCGGCCGGGAACGGCGCGATCCGCCGCGAAGGCAACTTCGATGCGATCGAGCGCGACGAAGACGGCACCGCGATCGTCACCTACCACGCCAAGGACGCGGCCGGGGATGCGGCGCCGATCCGCATCCGCGCCCGCTGCGTGATCGGCGCCGACGGCGCCCGCAGCGCGGTCGGCCGCCAGGCGGTGAAAGGGGCGGAGCGGGTGCGCTGCGTCTTCGCCTATCACGAGATCCTGCGCGCCCCGGGAGCCGAGGCGCCGCACTACGACGCCGCGCGCTGCGACGTCTATTACCAGGGCGGGCTGTCGCCGGATTTCTACGCCTGGATCTTCCCGCACGGGCAAACCGTCAGCGTCGGCACCGGCAGCGCGCAGAAGGGGTTTTCGCTGCGCTCCTCGGTCGCGCGACTCCGTGGTGCGACAGGTCTTGATCGGGCGGAAACCATCCGCCGCGAAGGCGCGCCGATCCCGATGAAGCCGCTCCGCCGTTGGGACAATGGCCGCGACGTGATCCTGGCGGGCGATGCTGCGGGCGTCGTCGCACCGGCCTCCGGGGAAGGGATCTACTACGCCATGCTCTGCGGGCGCCTGGTCGCGGAAGCCGCCGACGAGTTCTGCCGCAGCGGCGATGCCAGGGCGCTCCGCGCCGCGCGCCGCCGCTTCATGAAGGCGCATGGCCGCGTCTTCTGGATTCTCGGGCTGATGCAGCGCTTCTGGTACAGTTCCGACCGCCGCCGCGAACGCTTCGTCTCGATCTGCCGCGATGCCGACGTGCAGCGCCTGACCTGGCAATCCTACATGAACAAGGAACTGGTGCGCCGCGACCCGATGGCGCATGTCCGGATCTTCTTCAAGGATCTGGCGCATCTGTTCGGCCTGGTGCGCGCCTGATGCTCGACGCGATCCGCCCGTCGCACCCGATCCTGCCGCTTCGCATCGGTACCCGCGGCTCGCCGCTGGCGCTGTGGCAGACGCGGCATTTCCTGGCCCGCATCGCGCGCTTCTGCCCGGTGCTGCGCGGCATGCCCGCCTTCGAGGAACAGGCGATCGCGACCTCGGGCGACCGCATCCAGGACCGGCCGCTCGCCGAGATCGGCGGCAAGGGCCTGTTCGCCAAGGAAATCCACGAGGCGCTGCTCGACCGCCGCATCGATTTCGCGGTGCATTCGCTGAAGGACCTGGAGACAGAATTGCCGGCCGGCGTCGCGCTGGCCTGCACGCTGGAGCGGGAGGATTGCCGCGACGCGCTGCTGCTGGCGCCTGGGTTGGCGCAGGGCGATCCGACGCGGCCCTTCGCCTGGCTGCCGGACGGCGCGCTGGTCGGCACCGCTTCGGTGCGGCGGCAGTCGCAGCTGCTGCATGCGCGGCCCGACCTCCGGATCGGCCCGATGCGCGGCAACGTGCAGACGCGCCTGGCGCGCGTCCGCAGCGGCGCTTCGGCGGCGACCTTGCTGGCGCTCGCGGGCCTGAACCGCCTCGGCCTGGAGCGGGAGGCGGATGTGGTGCTGGATGAAGCGGCGATGCTGCCGGCCGCCTGCCAGGGCATCATCGGCATCACGGTGCGCGCCGACGACTGGGCGCTCCGCGACCTGCTCGCCGCGATCGAGGATCCGGATTCGCGCGACGCCGCGGCGGCCGAGCGTGCGCTGCTGCTGGCGCTCGACGGGTCCTGCCGCACGCCGATCGCCGGCCGCGCCCGCATCCTGCCCGACGGGCGCCTGCATCTGCTGGGCCTCGTTGCGCGCGGCGACGGCAGCTTCCTGCTCCGTCGCAGCATCGAAGGCGAGCGCTGCGACGCGGCCGCACTCGGCGCGGAACTCGGCGCCGGCCTCCGCCGCGATGCGCCGGCGGACATCCTGTCATAGGCGTTAACGATCACCCATGAAGTCGCCGCCGCATTGACAATCCTCGGATCGGGCCAAAACTCCGCATCAGGGAGAAAACCTTTGCGCGGCCGCGGCGTTCGTTGCGCGGAAGCGCCTGCGGAGATCCGCGAGATGAGCCACGAGCGCCGCGCCAAGCGGGATGGCCACCCACCCCCACCCCGCGCCCACCAGCGCGGCGCGGAGGGCGAGGGCCAGCATGGCGCCCGGCACCAGCAGCGCTGCGATGTCCGGATAGCCGAGCCCGCGCCCGGTGCGTCGGCGATAGGCACCGAGCAGCAGTGCTTCCAGCAACAGGCACAGGATCACGAGATCGGCGATACGTCCGGATTGAATGAACTCGGCCATGGCCATCGCTCCCTTGCGCCTTTTCGACCCAGGCAGTTCCCACCCAGGCAGAACCGGAGACAAGAATCCGTGCGCAAATTCCTTCTGGCTAGCCTCCTCGTCATGACGCCCGCCCTCGCGCCGTCCTTGCATGCCCAGGAAGCGGGCGATGCCGCGGCAGGGCAGCGCGTGTTCAACCAGTGCCGCGCCTGCCACACCATCGAGCAGGGCGGGCGCAACGGCGTCGGGCCCAACCTCCATGGCATCGTCGGCCGGCGCGCGGCGTCGATCGAAGGCTTCCGCTATTCGGCGAACATGCGTGAGCTCGGCGAAGCCAATCACGTCTGGACGGTCGAGAACCTCCGCCCCTACATCACCGATCCGAAGGCCGTCGCGCCGCGCGGCATCATGTCCTTCCCGGGCCTGCGCAACCCGACGCAGCTCAACGACCTTATCGCTTTCCTGCAGACGCAGCGTCCGCAATAACAGGATCTTTCCAGCCGCCGGGGATGCATGACGGACATCATTGCCCTTCTGCTGTTCCTCGTGGCGGTCATGGTGGTCGCAAGCACGGGCATCTTCTTCAAGCCGGGCGAATGGTACGCGTCGCTCAGCAAGCCCCGCTGGTGCCCGCCCGACTGGCTGTTCGGCCCGGCCTGGACCGTGCTCTACGTCACCATCGCGGTCTCGGGCTGGCTGGTCTGGCGCAGCGTCGGCTTCGCGGCGGCAGCACCGGCCTTCGCGATCTACGCGGCGCAGCTGGTGCTGAACGCCGCCTGGTCGGCGATCTTCTTCGGCGCGCGCCGCATGGACCTGGCGCTGGCGGAGCTGGTGCTGCTCTGGCTCTCGATCGCGGCGACCATCTTCGTCTTCCTGCCGCACCATGCGATCGCCGGGCTGCTGCTGCTGCCCTATCTTGCCTGGGTGACCTTCGCCGGCGTGCTCAACTTCGCGATGTGGCGGCTCAATCCGGGCGGGCCGGAACTCGCAGTCAGGTGAGCGGCGCCAGGCGGATGACCAACTCTGCCAGGAGCGCGTTGTCCGGAATCCTGTCCCGCGCGATCAGATGCGCCGGCAAGGCGCGCGGGTCCGGGCACGGCCGCAGCGCCACCACCAGGTCGGACCGCACGCCGAACACCGCGTCGGTGTCGAGATGCGGGTCGTCCTCCAAAAACATCTCGGTCACCAGCGGGACGTAGCCCGGCGTCTCCGCGATCACATGGAGGTGCGCCGGCCGCCAGGCATCGCGGCCGAGGCTGCGCAGCAGGTCGCCGCCCGGGCCGTCGTAGGGGACCGAGTACGGCCTGGGCTTGGTCGTGCTGAAGGCGAAGGAACCGTCCGCGGCGCACCGCAGCCGCGCGTGGTAGTTCTTCGGCGGCTGCTGGGAATCCTGCGCCGCGTACAAGCCATTGTCGGCATTCTGCCAGAGATCGAGCGTCACGGCGCCGACGCCCTGGCCGGTGGCGCCGTCCACCACGCGCCCGGTGACCACCAGCACCTGCCCGGGCTGCCCTTTCCAGAGGTCGGCACCGTCCGGGAGCTCGGGCGCGCCGTGCTGATGGAAGGGGCCGAGGTTGGAGCAGGACGTCGCCCCCGCCGGCGTGTTGACCATGTCGACGAGCGAGGAGATGCCGAGCAGGTCGGAGAACAGGACGAACTCGTTCCTGGCCGGCGTGGTGATCTCGCCGGCGCGGGTCAGCGCCTCGAGGCCGAGGCGCCACTCCGCATGCGTCAGCCCCGTCTCCTGGACGAAGGCGTGGAGGTGCTTTGCCAGCGCGCAGAGCACGTCGCGCGCGCGCGGATCGGGCGCTGCCTGCGCATAGGCCGCGAAGGCTGCGGTGATGGTCGCCGGCGTCAGATCACGCATCTGCCCGTCCCTCGTTCAATCGACAGTGGCGCCGGAGGCACGCACGACGGCCGCCCATTTCGCGACCTCGGCGCCGAGATAGCCGGAGAAATCCGCCCGACTTCGGGGCGAGGGCGCGAAGCCCATGCCGTCCAGGCGTTCGCGCAGCTCCGGCCGGGCGAGGGCCTGGTTGACCTCCGCGTTGATGCGGTCGGCGATCGAGGCCGGCGTGCCGGACGGCGCCAGCAGGCCGAACCAGGTCAGCGCTTCGAAGCCCGGGAACCCGGCCTCCGCGACCGTCGGGACGTCCGGCAAAGCGGGGTCGCGCGTGAGGCTGGTGACGGCGACGGCATGCAGGCGGCCATCCCGGATGACGGCGAGCGCCGGCGGCAGGGAGGTGCTGGCGACCGGCACCTGGCCGGCGACCACGGCCGTCACTGCCTGGGCCGGCCCGAACGGCACGTGCTGGATTTCTGCCCGTGCCAGGCTGCGGAACAGCAGCTCCATGCCGAGATGCGTCGTGGTGCCGGTGCCGGAGGAGCCGTAGCTGATCGGCTGCCGCCGCGCCTCGGCCAGCAGCGCCGGCAGGGTTCGTGCGGCGATGCTCGCGGGATTGACGGTGATGACGTTCGGCGTGCTGGCCAGCAGCGCCAGCGCTTCGAAATCCGCGACCGGATCGTACCCGGCATTCCGATAGAGGCTCGGGTTGACCGCGAAGGCGACGGAATGCGCGAGCAGCAGGCTGCCATCCGGTGGGGCGCGGCGCACCACCGTGGCCGCGATGTTGCCGCCGGCGCCCGGCCGGTTCTCCACCACCACGGGCTGGCCGAGTCTCGGCGTCAGCACCTGGCCGAGGGCGCGGACCAGCACGTCGGTCGAAGCGCCGGGTGGGAAGGCCACCACGATCCGGACCGGCCGCGTCGGCCAGGTCTCGGCAGTGGCGCGGCAGAGCGGAGCGGCGGCGAGCAGCGCTCCGCCGCCGATCATGGCCCGCCGCCCGAGCGGCGCATCGCCGAAAGCCATCGGTAAGCCTCCTCGATCCGGTTCGGCGTCAGGCGGCCGCCAGCCTCATCCCGTCCGGCACCGGCAAGGGCGGGTTGGCGCTGTCCTTGTGCTCGACCGTCGTGAACAGCAGCTCGGTCGTTCCGATATTCTCGACACTATGCACGAAATACTCCCCCGGTCCGAAGGTGAAGTGCTTCGTCTCGCCCACATGGTGCGTGACGTCGACGACGCGCCCGTCGTGATAATAGCCCCGCGCGCGGCCGGGGGTATGGGCGGTCCAGAAATAGTCGAGCACGTGGCGGTGGAAGTTGCAGCGCGTGCCGGGGGCCAGGCGCAGGTGCCAGACGCGGACGCGGTCGGTCTCCGACACCAGGACGCTGCCGACGCAGCCGCTCAGCTGCTCGCGCTCGAAATCCTGGCGCAGGGCCTCCGGCCAATCCGCCGGCGCCGGCAGCTGCGTGCGGGATCCGCCGGCGCTCATTGCGCGGCCGCCGGCAGCGCGGCCGCTTCGTGCCGGGCCTTCACCACCACCTTGATCGCATCGCCGATCCGGTCGCGGGCATGGCGCAGCGCCTCCGGCAGGTCGGCCAGTGCGAAGGTATGGGTGTGGATCAGCCGCGCGTCGAAGCGCCGCTCCGCCATGAAGGCCATGGCGCGGTGCGTGGCGCTGCGCCCCTCGCCGCGGATGCCGTAGAGGTAGACGTTGTTGCGGACGATCTGCGGCACGTCGACGGTGACCGGATCGTGCGGGAAGGCGGCCAGGCAGATCTTCCCGCCGCGGTTCACCATCGCGGTCGCCATGCCGATCGCCTCCTCCGAGCCTGCGCATTCGATGACGTAATCGGCGCCCAATCCGCCGGTCAGGCCGCGGACCACCGCCACGGCATCCTCGTCCCGTACGTTGATCACCCGATCCGCGCCGAGCCGGCGGCCGATTTCCAGCCGGCCGTCGCGGGTGCCGATCAGGATGACGGGCGCGGCGCCGAGCGCCTTGGCGACGCCGGCGGCGAGCAGCCCGATCGGCCCGGGCCCGATGACCACGACGCTCTCGCCGGCGACCAGGCCGCCGAGCTCGGTCAGCCCGTACATCGAAGTGCCGGCGGTCACGACCAGCGTCGCTTCCTCGTCGGTCATCGTATCCGGCACCCGGACGAGGGTGTTGACGTTGTTGACCGCGTATTCCGCGAAGCCGCCATCGGTGGTGAAGCCGTTGGCCCGGTGGCCCTTGTCCACCTCGCCATAGTTCCGCCCGTAGTTGAGGCAGGCGGTGTACAGGCCTTGCCGGCAGCGCTTGCACTGGCCGCAGCCGGCATGGATCTCGACGGTCACCCGCTCGCCGATCCGCCATTCGTCGACGCCGGGCCCGAGCGCGGCCACGGTGCCCATGTATTCGTGGCCGGGCGTAAAACCCTTGTTGAAGGGCAGGCCGCCGCCGATCAGCGCCGGGGTGCCGTAGCGGATCACCTCGAGGTCGGTCGCACAGATCGCGACCGCGTCGATGCGCACCAGCACCTCGGCGCGGCCGGGGACCGGCACCGGCTTCTCCGACAGCGTGAGCTGCCCGGGGTCGCCGAGCGTCCAGGCCCGCATCTGGGCAGGCACGGGCAGGTCCGGGGCGGTGCGGACGCCAGGCGGTGGTGCGTACATCAACTTCCCCGAACAGGGCGCGCGGGCGCCGGACCAATTTGGTGAACCATACGAAGCATTGGCTCCGGTGGGCAAGCGCGGATCCCGGCCGCAGCACCTGTCCGGCGAAATGGTTGACCAATCCGGCAGGCCGGCCCTATTTCGCCGGATGATCGAGGAACTCCGCGCCTGGCTGGACGCCACGAGCCTGGGCGCCGAAGGCCGCCTGCCGCCGGAGCGCGACCTGGCCGCGCGCTTCGGCGTCTCGCGCGGGGCGGTGCGCAAGGCGATGGCGGTGCTGGAGGCGGAGGGGCGGATCTGGCGCCATGTCGGGCGCGGCACCTTCGCCCGCCGCGGGGCCGCGCCGCCGGCCCCGGCGATGGCCGACATCGCCGACCACACCAGCCCGCCGGAAGCGATGGAGGCACGGCTGCTGGTCGAGCCCGAACTCGCGCGCCTGGCGGCGCTCCGCGCGAGCGGGGCCGAGGTCGCGGAGCTTCGCCGGCTCGCGGCCCTCATGCGCGCCGCCCGCTCCTGGGCCGAGTACGAGGAGGCGGATTACCGCTTCCACGAAGTCATCGCCGAGGCCGCCGGCAACCGGCTGCTGGTCGAGGTGGAGCGGCTGGTGAACGGCGTCCGCCGCGCCGTGGTCTGGGGCCATCTCCGGCTGCGGGAGGCGGGGCCTTCGCCCGACTACCATTCCTTCGACGAGCACGACGCGATCCTGGACGCGATCGCCGCACGCGATCGGCGCGGCGCGGCGGAGGCGATGCGCCGCCACCTCGAGAGCACGGCAAGGGCGCTCGCCGACGACGCGGCTTAGAGGTCAGTCGAGCAGCGCAAGGAAACCCGGATCGATGCCGGACAGCGCCCGCGCCCGGACCGGCGCGGAAGCGGCGCGAAAGGCCGGCAGATCGAGCTCGTCTTCCCGCAGCACGGCGACGCCTGCTTCGGTCAGGGTGGCCATCGCCGCGGCATCCGCCGCGGCCGCCGCTTCCCGCTGAACGCCGGTCGCCGCCGCTGCGGCCGCCAGCACGCCATCCCGCTCTGGCGGCGTCAGCGCCTCCGCCCAGGCGCCGTTCGCGACCAGCAGGGCGAAGCCTTGGATATGCCCGGTCAGGCTGACATGGCGGTGGTACTGGTGCAGCCCGAAGCCCAGGATGTTGGTCAGCGGGTTCTCCTGCGCATCCACCGCGCCGGAGGCGACCGCCGCCCGCAGCCCAGCGGGATCCGTCACCACCGGGCGGAAGCCGAAACTCGCCATCGCGTCCTGATAGATGGCGTTGTCGAGCGTGCGGACCGTCAGGCCGGCGCAGTCCCGCGGCGCGCGGATCGGGCGGATCCCGTTCGAGAGATGGCGGGTCCCGTTGTCCCAGATGCCGAGCAGCAGCAGGCCGGTCGCCGCGCGCAGCTCGGCCGCGATGCGTCGCCCGGCCGCGCCGTCGAGTGCGGCCAGCAGCCGCGACCGCTCCGCCGCGGCGAAGGGCAGGTCGAGCGCCCGGAGCGACGGGACCCGGGCGCTGAGATACCCCGATGCCAGGTAGCAGATCGCCGGGCCGCCGCCCTGTTCGACCGCGGCGAACAAGCCGCTCGCGGTGCCGCCGGCCGCCGTCACGTCCGCCAGCACCTCGGCGGCCACCCCCGCGCCGTGCAGCGCCGCGCCGAACCGCCGCAGGCCGGCGGTATGGACGGAGCCTGCGCCCTGATAGCCGGCGAGGATGATCATGGCTTCGCCCAATGCGCCCAATACTCAGCCCAATTGACACACCAATCCGGGCCGGTCCAGTGTTACGCCCGTGAATTGGTGTCAGGGGAGGGTCGCATGCGCCTTGGTCCGTCGCGGCGCGCCGTCATCGCCGCCCTGGCTGCCCTTCCCGTCGCCGCCCGCGCTCAGCCTGCCTGGCCGAGCCGCCCGGTCGCCGTGGTGATGCCGCTGCAGGCCGGCAGCGCGTCCGATGTCGCCGCGCGGATCGTCGCCGAGCGCCTGGGCGAGGTGCTCGGCCAGCGCTTCGTCGTGGAGAACGTCACCGGCGCGGCGGGCCTGATCGGCGCCGAACGCGCGGCGCGCGCGACGCCCGACGGCCATGCCCTTGCCGCACTCAACAACTCCATCCTCACCATCCTGCCGAACGTGCTTGCAAATCGGGCGTCCGATTCAGACCTCCCGGCCGATCGGCCTTCCGATCATCGGACGCCCAGGCGGCGCGTCGGCTTCGACCCCTTCGCCGATTTCGCACCCATTGGCGGGATCGCTACAATTCCAACCTTCCTCGGCGTCCATCGCGACGTGCCGGTCGAGGACGTGCCCGGCCTCATCCGCCTCGCGCGCGAACGCGCGGCGGGGCAGGAACTGACCTATGCCTCGGGCGGCGGCGGCAGTCCGCAGCACCTGGCCACCGAGATGTTCATGGCGATGGGACGGCTGCGCATGACGGAGGTCGCCTATCGCGGCGCCGGCCAGGCCGCGACCGACCTCGCGGCCGGGCATGTGCAGGTCATGTTCATCTCGCACACCCTCACGCTGCCGTTCCGGGATTCCGGCCGGATCCGCTTCATCGGCTTCGCGGGGGCGGAGCGTCATCCCGATTTCCCGGCCTTGCCGACCGTCGCCGAGCAGGGCGTCCCGGGCTTCGAGTACTCGTCCTGGATCGGCCTCTTTGCGCCGCAGGCGACGCCGGCCGAGATCCTCGCCCGCCTGCGCGCCGAATGCGCCGCGGCCCTCGGCGACGAAGGCTTGCGCGAGCGCCTGGTCCGCAGCGGCCTCGCACCCTGGTACCGGGCCGCCGAAGCGCTTACCGCGGTGATGCGGGAAGACGATCAGCGGTGGAAGGACGTCGTCCGCACCGCCGACATCCGGATCTGATCCAGGAGGGGGAGATGGTGCAGGTCGCAGCTTCGCGCCGCGCGGCGATCGCGGTCGGTGCCTCGGTCCTGGTGCTGCGTGCGGCGCGGGCGCAGATGGCGGACCGCCTTGCCCATTGCGTGACCTATCTGGAGGCGCTGCCGGCCGAGGCCGCGGCTGCCATCGCGCGGCTCGGCGCCCATGCGGCGGCGTCGCGTGCCGATTCCGCATGCCTGCGGTTCGACCTCCTCCGTCGCCTGGACCGGCCGCACCATTTCGCGATGGTCGAAGCCTGGCGCGACGCCGCCGCCGCGGAAGCGCATCGCCGCGGCCGCGGTGCGGCGCTGCGCGCAGCACTCGCGCCCGGCCTCGCCGCGCCGTATGACGAGCGGCCGCATGCGACGCTCTCGGTGGGCGAGGCCGGGGACGCCGCCGGCGCGATCCACGTGGTCACCCATGTCGATGTCATCCCGACGGCGCGGGAGACCGGCGGGGCGGCGCTCGCGAGCCTCGCCGCCGCCAGCCGCGGCACGCCCGGCAATCTCCGCTTCGACGCTTTGATCCAGGAGAGCCGGCCGAACCATTTTACCCTGGTCGAAGCCTGGCGCGACGAAGCCGCCCTGCTCGCCCATGCCGCGGCACCGCATCTGCGCGCCTTCCGGGACGGCCTGCTGCCGATGAGCGGCAGCCTGTTCGACGAACGGCTGTACCGAAAGGTCGAATGATCCGCCCTATCCGTCGAGCTCCGGGTAGTGGCGGAAGATGCCATCCTCGTTGAAGGGGATGCGGCGCTCGCTGGCGAGGTAGGCCGCGATGCGCGGCCGCGCGGCGACCGCCTCCGCCAGCGCCGCCACCTTCGCTGTCTTCTTCAGCACCCGCCGCGTCGCCTTCGGGAAGGCGTAGCCGAGGCCTGCGACGAGCTGGAACAGCGACAGCTCGGCATAGGTGACGCGGGCGCCGACCAGATGGCCTCTGCCCTTCGGGTTGCGCTCCAGCACCGTCTCGAACCAGCCAAGGAATTTTGGCAGCCGGTTGCGGCGGAAATCCTCGGCGCGACGCGCGGCCTCGGCTTTCTGGTCGTCGTAGTAGAGGCTTGGCGCGATCGGGTGATGCGTGTCGTGCGCTTCCGTCACCATGTCCGCGATGGTGAGCTGCAGCTGATGCGTCCAGAGCCGCCCGGCCTCCGTCTTCGGCGCCAGGCCGTGGCGGTCGCCGAGGTAGAGAAGGATCGCCGCCGCCTGCCCGATCACCCGCTTGCCGTGCTTCAGGAAGGGCGGTGCGTAAGGCGGCGTCGCGATCGCCGCATCGCCGAGCCCAGCCACGACGACGCGGCCGGCCTCGTCCTCCTTCGCGACGTCGCGGTAGGGTGCGCCCGCTTCCTCAAGCGCCAGGCGCACGAACTCGCCGCGGCCCTGCAGCCCCGGCCAGTAATGCAGCTCGTAGCCGGCCACTACTTCGCGACGCCCGGATAGGCCGTGCCCTTCAGCAGCCCTGCAAGATGCACGGCGTTCGATGCCGCCAGCGCCGCGGCATTCGCGACATTCTCGGGTGGCGGCGTCAGCTCGCGAAAATCCTTGGAGCCCATGGCCTCGCCGACCCAGTAGCTGACCGCGGAAGCGGCGATGGTCCAGCCGGTGTCGTTCAGCGCCTGGTAGACATCCGCCGAGACGGAATGCGCGCCATCCTCGTTGCCGACCACCGCGAGCAGCGCGACCTTGCCGAAGCTCGGCATGCGGCTGCGATCGTCGGTCTCGCCGAGGAAGGCGTCCATCCGCTCCAGCACCCGCTTGGCGACGCTCGACATCTGGCCGAGCCAGATCGGTGTGCCGAAGACCAGGATGTCGGCTTCGAGGATTTTCTGCCGCAGCGCCGGCCAGGCATCGCCGTCGCCCTGGTCGGACAGCACGCCGGGCTTCACGTCATGCTCGACGACGCGCACCGTCTCGCCCATCGCGACGCCGCGCTTCGTGAGCTCGGCGCCCACGAGCGCCAGCATCGCATCGGTCGACGACGGACCCGCGGCACGTGGCTTGAGCGTGCAGTTGAGCGCGATGGCCTTCAGGGTCACGTCCGCCTCCGCAGATACAAAGAAGGCGAACCCGTGCAGGGGCGCGATGGTTGCCAGGTGCGGCGGCTTGCCACGGCGTCGGATTTCGATATGATATCAAAACAACACTGGAGGCCATGCGATGCCGATGACCGCCATTGCCCAGGATGGGCGTCGCCGCAGCTATCTCGTCTACGGCTACAGCCAGGGCCATGCCGAGTACAACTACAAGGATATCGGCCCCTGGGGCGCGGTGCGGAACGGCTATTGCGCGGCGCTCGGCTTCGTCTGGATCAAGGCGCGGCTCGCCGGCGGCGACCTGCCCTTCGACGCCGCGACCCAGATGGCCGAGAAGGCCGACTGGACGGTGACCCGCCTGCACAACCTGACGAAGCAGCTCGGCTACCCGCCGGTGATGGCGGAGCTCGGCCTCAAGGGCCATGGGCCGCTGGCCCTCGGCGCGAAGGCCGATGCCGAGACGGTCTTCGCGCATGTGAAGGAGCAGGATTACGGCTGCTACCGGCTGTCCTTCCGCCGCGACGGCGGCGGCCACCTGGTGGTCATGCAGAAGGAGGCGCGCGTGCATGGCAGCGGGCCCTTCGCCTCGCTGATGCCGACCTATCGCTACTTCGACGCCAATCACGGGCATTTCCGCTTCCCGAGCGGCGGCGCCTTCATCTCCTGGTTCCGGACCTTCCTGACCGACTCCGGCTACCAGGCGCGCTACACCAAGCCCATGCAGATCGAGCTCGTCACCAAGGCCTGAGAGCCGGCGCCTTGCCGCATCGGGGTGATCGGCGGAGCATGGCGGGAAGGAGACGCCATGACCCAGCAGAGCCGCCCGTCCTATTCGCCGGCGACCTTCCGCCCGCTCACCTTCCATGATGCGCTGCCGCGTTTCCGCGACGGCGCCGACACGCCGCGCGCCTATCTCGAACGCTGCTTGGAGACGATCGCGGCGCGCGAGCCCGCAGTGATGGCCTTCGCGCATCTCAACCCGGACGGCGCGCGGGCGGCGGCGGATGCCAGCGCCGCGCGCTGGCGCGCCGGCGCGCCGCTCTCGCCGATCGACGGCATGCCGATCGGCATCAAGGACCTGTACGAGACGCGCGACATGCCGACCGAGATGGGCAGTGCGCTGTTCAAGGGGAACCATCCGCGCCGCGACTCCGCGCCGGTGCAGGCGCTGCGCGCGGCGGGTGCCGTCATCCTCGGCAAGACGGTGACGACCGAGCTCGGCATGTCGCATCCCGGGCCGACGCGGCACCCGATGGACCCGCGCCGCACGCCGGGCGGCTCCTCCTCCGGCTCGGGTGCGGCGATCGGGGCGCAGATGCTGCCGGCGGCGATCGGCTCCCAGGTGGTGGGCAGCCTGGTGCGCCCGGCCTCCTTCAATGCGAACTGGGCGCTGAAGCCGAGCCAGGGCGCGCTCAACCGCGGCGAGCGCCAGGGCTACAGCCAATCGACGCTCGGCGTGCATGCCGGCAGCATCGAGGACATGTGGTCGGTGGCAGTCGCGATCGCGTCCCGCGTCGGCGGCGATCCCGGCGCGCCCGGCCTCTACTTCACCGGGGAGGATGCGCCGGCGGCCTTCCGCCCGCGCCGCCTGGCGGTGCTGGAGACCGAAGGCTGGGCGGCCGCGCATCCGGGCGCGATCGCAGCCTTCGACCAGGCGCTCGCCGCACTCCGCGCCGAAGGCGTCGCGGTGCTCCGCCGCGGCGACCACCCGCTGCTCGAGATGCTGGAACGGCGGGTGGCGGATGCGATGGCGCTGTCGCGCGACGTCGTCGCCTATGAATCCGCCTGGTCGGTCGCGAACCTGATGGCCAAGGATCCGGATGCGTTGAGCGACAGCCTGAAGGCACGCTTCGCGGTCGGCTGTTCGGTGACGCTCGCGCAGTACCGCGCTTTGCTGGCAGAGCGCGACGAGATGCGGCGCGCCTTCGCGGCGATGGGGGGCGAGGTCGACGGCTTCATCGGCCTGGCCGCCTGCGGGCCGGCACCGATCCTGGGCGATACCGGCGGCACCAGCCTCGGCATCACCCACACCACCGGCAACCCGGCGATGAACACCGCGAGCTCGGCGCTCGGCTGCCCGGTCGTCACCGTGCCGATCCTGGCGGTCGAGGGCATGCCGCTGGCGCTGGCGGTCAGCGCGCAGCCGCACCAGGACGAGCGCGCCGCCGCCATCGCCCGCTGGATCGGGGCCGCGATCGCGCCGATCGTCATGTGACGATGGCAGCAGCGGAGACGGTCGTCATCGGTGCGACCGGCGGCATCGGCCGGGCGCTCGCCGATGCGCTGGCGGCCGAAGGGCGGGCGATCATCCGGCTCGGGCGACGTACCCGCCCGGCGCTCGATCTCACGGACGAGGCGAGCATCGCCGCTGCAGCCGCCGCGGTCGGCCCGGGTCTCCGGCTCGTCATCGATGCCACGGGCTTCCTGCACGATGCGCGGTTCCGGCCGGAGAAGTCGCTCCGTGAGATCGACCCCGCCCATCTCGCGTTGAACTTCGCCCTGAACGCGACCGGGCCGGCGCTGCTGATGAAGCATTTCCTGCCATTGCTGGCGCCGGAGGGGCGGGCGGTCTTCGCGACGCTCTCGGCCCGGGTCGGCAGCATCGCCGACAACCGGCTCGGTGGCTGGTACGGCTATCGCGCGGCCAAGGCGGCGCTGAACCAGCTGGTGCGCAGCGCCGCGATCGAGCTGGCCCGCAGCCGGCGGGACGCGGTCTGCGTCGCGCTGCACCCGGGCACCGTCGCGACCCCGCTTTCCGCCCCCTTCGCCAAGGCCGGGCTCGAGGTGCAAACGCCTGCCGAGGCCGCCTCCCGCCTGCTGGCGACCATCGCCCGCCTGACGCCCACGCAAAGCGGCCTGCTGCTCGACCGCGACGGAGCGACGATCCCGTTCTGACGATCGCGCGCGCTGTGCGCCTCGCGGCTCACGATCTGCGGCCCGCGGCGTTGTCCGTGCAGCAGGGCAGGAGGCTGGCGATGGATGACGATCGGGTCTGGAGCTTCGAGGAAGGGTTGTGGCGCGGCGATGCCGAGCACTACCGCGCGCTGATCGACGCCCAATGCCTGATGGTGCTGCCGCAGCCGCCCTTCGTGCTGACCGGCGACCAGGCGATCGCCGCCGTCGCGGACACGCCCCGGTGGAGCACGGTGGCACTCACCGAACGCCAGGTGGCGCGGCCTCAGGAGGGGCTGATCGTCGTTGCCTACAACGCCCGCGCAGAACGCGAAGGGCAGGCGCCGTATGCGGCGCATTGCACCTCCACCTACCACCGGCTGGGGCATGAGGGCTGGAAAGTGATCCAGCACCAGCAGACGCCGCCGCTGATGTCTTCGGGTACCCGCTGAACGTGTGTGACGGGGATTCGTGACATTACAGCATGATACGGAATTTATTGAAGTTTGTTGGTGAAAAGTCTCGTCTGTTCCGGATGCTCAAGCTGTGTCTTCGCAACCACAGAGAGTCGAATCAGCGCGTCGCTGCAATTTCTGGGTGTCAATTTCGCTGATTCCGGGTGGCGTTCCCACGAAACCGTGATATCACGTAATCGTGAGTTTCGGAACGTAAAGCCTACGGCCAGCAAGGCCGAGCCCCCCAGGAGAGCAAGATGCGCGCACTGGTTGTCGAGCGTGATCCGATGAACGTCATCGGCAAGGTCCGGGCCCTCCAGCTCGCCACCATCACCGTCGATACCGCCAAGAGCGGGGAAGACGCCGTCGATATGACCCGCCACTTCGACTACGACGTCATGATCCTCGGCATGGCACTGACCGACATGTCCGGCATCGAGGCGCTCCGCCGCCTCCGCGCCCGCAACGTCTCCGTCCCCGCCATCGCCACCACCCGCACCGGCGACCTCGCCGCCGTCGTCCAGGCCCTCGACACCGGCGCCGACGACTGCGTCAGCCCCACCATGGACCGCACCGAGTTCCTCGCCCGCGTCCGCTCCGTCATCCGCCGCGCCAAGGGCTTCTCACGCTCCATCCTCACCGCCGGAAACCTCTCCCTCGACATCCAGAGCAAGGACGTCGAAATCGCCGGCCGCGCCGTGCCGCTCACCGGCAAGGAGCAGAGCATCATGGAGCTCCTGATCATGCGGAAGGGCGCCGTCCAGTCCAAGGAGGCGATCCTCACCCACCTCTACAACGGCATCGACGAGCCCGAGATGAAGATCATCGACGTCTTCATCTGCAAGCTCCGCCGCAAGCTCGCCGAAGCCGGCTTCTCCGGCGCCATCGCCACCGTCTGGGGACGCGGCTACGTCCTCCGCGAAGCCGCCGAACGCGCCGCCGCGACGACCGACGAGGTCCGCGCCGCCGCCTGATCCGCTGGCATCTCTCTCCCAAACTGCCCGTCGCCCGTCCGGACCGCCGTCCGGGCGGGCTTTTTCTTGATCAGCGGCGGGCCGCGCCGGTGGCCCAGGGGGCGGGGGTGGGCAGGGCGCGGGTCGCGCCGGTGGCGCCGTCGAAGCTGCCCCAGCCGAAATCATAGCCGACCAGCAGCACCCGCCGCGCCGTCTCGCCGACCGGGTAGAACAGCGGCTCCGCCTGCACGATCCAGCGCGAGGCGGCGGCCGCCACCACGCCGAAGCGGCGGAGCGTCCGCGCCTCGAAGTAGTGGAACGCCTCGGAGGAGGAGATCGGGTTCGGTGCCAGATAGGCGCAGGAGCCGAGGGCGATCGTCGCCAGCGCCAGCATCGTCCGCCGCCGCTTCAAGGCGGGCGCCGTCAGCAGCAGGCTGAAATTCGCGACCTTGAACAGGTGCACCAGCGCGCCGACCAGGGAGAGCGCCAGCGCCAGCGGCGGGATCACCAGCCATTGCACCGCGGCGCGGCCGGCCTCCGCATAGCGGCCGCCATCCTCCCAATCCCGGTCCGGGCTGGTCAGGTCCTGCACCGCCCGCCGCACGGCGTGGTCGAGCGCGGGGTCGTAGACCCGGTCGCGGAACGCCTCGAAGCCCATCGACGAGGACAGCACGGCATCCGACTCGGCGCCCAGGAAGGCGCGCCAGCGGGTCTGCACCGGCGTGCTCTCCGTGAAGGCGGTCCAGTCGAGCCCGGGCGGCAGCGGGCTGCCGATCGCGGCCACCACATCCGCCTCATAGGCCGCCTGCGCCGCCGCCAGCGCCTCGCCGGCGACCGCCTGCGCGAAGCCCCGGCCATCGGCCGGCTGCCAGTCATCCGCGACCGGCGCGCCGGCGGCGCGCGCCGCCTCGATCGCGGCCGCGGCGGCCTCGGGCGGCACCCGGGCCGGCGTCAGGCCGCGCTCGGCGAGTGCGGCGAGGTAGCGCGCCCAGGCCTGGTCGGCCTGCCGCGCACCGGCCACCGCCGCCTCGACCAGCCGGCGCTGCGCCGCGACGTAGCGGCCGAAGGCGTCGCGCACCGAGCGGACCGAGGGGATGAACAGGCCGTTATAGACCTGCTCGGCGGTGCCGTAGCGCCGCTCCGCGAAGGAGCGGTGGACCTGGCGCATGATCGCGTCGGGCTGGTCGGCGACGCCGTCCGACGACATCGCGATGAACGGGAAGATCGCGAGGAAGGCCTTGCCTTCCGGCCGCGCCAGCGCCTCGGGCGAGAGGTCGACGCCGGAGAGCCTGGCGGAGCCGTCCAGCACCGCGCCGGACAGCAGCCGGAGCTGCGCCGCGGTGCGCCGCGTGCCGCCGTCGGAGGAGGCGACGATGTGATCGACCAGCGCCTTCTCCGCCGCCCAGGCGAAGCCGAGGCAGGCGGCGGCCGAGAGCACCAGCGCCGCCGCGGTGCGCCGGCCCGCCCAGCCGCGCCTGGCCGCCATCGGCAGCAGCAGGCTGCCCCAGACCGCCAGCGTCAGCGCGATGCCGGAGATCAGCCGGCCCCAGCGGGCGATGGCGGCGATGGCATCCGCATCGGCGACGCCGCCGGTCACGTCCAGAAGCCGCGCCGCAAAGGCGAACTCGACCGCGAGATAGGCCAGCGTCGCGAGCAGGAGGGGCAGGAGCTGCGGCCGGCGCGCGGACCCGGCCGCCACCGCTTCCCGCTCGCTCGCCTCGACCGCCGCGGCCGCGGTGGCCGCGGCACTCACCGCAGGTTGACCTCGGCGGCCGCCGGGGTGCGGCCGACCCGCACCTCGGGCGGGATCACGTCATTGCCGACGCTGCGGCTGACCCGGACCGGCGCGATCGGGCTCGGCAGCCGCTCGGGCGGCGGCGCTTCCGCAGGGGCGGGCGCATAGGCGGTCGGGATCGGCGCGGCCAGCGCCACGAAACCGCCCTGGGAGGGCGGTGCCGCCGGTACCGCCGGTGCGGCGGGCGCGACCTGAAGGACCGGTTCGGCAGCAGGGGCAGGTGCGGCGAGGAAGGCGGGGGTCGGTGCTTGCGCCCCTGGCGAAGACGGCGCCGCCGGGACCGCGGCATCGGCCTGGACCGCACCCGGCTCCGGCGCCGCGCCATCGGTCCGGGGCCGCGCGATGCGGCGGGCGATCGCGGCCGAGCTCGTCAGCGGGCCGGTCAGAGCGCCTTCCGCATAGCGCCAGGACCGGCGGACGCCGCGGGCGCCGGAATGCGTCGCGAGCAACTGCCCGCCGGAGGCGGAAAAGGTGAATTCGGCATCGCAATCGGGCAGGCGCAGCGCCCGCGGCTCGCCCGCCTGCGGCGCGATCACCAGGACATGCGCCTGGGCGCAGCCTTCCGAGCTGCCGGAGACGACCGCCACGCGCTCGGTCCCCGCGGTCATGACGCCGACCAGCCGGGCATCGGCCAAGCCGTTCAGCGCCACCGCATCGCCACCATCGATCCGCAAGGAGACGCCGCGCGAGCTGCGGAACAGTTCCGCACGGGCGCCATCGCCCTCGAGCGTGGTGGTCGGGGTCGCGCAACCTGCCACCGCCACCAGAAGCAGGGCGGCCAGCGAGCATTTTGCTCCGGACATGGGATCCCTCCGCCGCGTCCCTGACAGCATACTCAACAATTCGTGAAGAATCCCTAAACAAAGTTTACGAAACGTGAACGAAGCTCGCGGCGGCGGGTTGCGTCGGTCAGTGGAGCGTCCGATTCAGACCTCCGGGCCATCCGGCCCTCCGGCCCTCCGGTCATCGGATGTTTTGGTGGAGCGTCCGATTCAGCTCTCCGGGCCATCCGGCCCTCCGATCATCGGATGTTTCAGTGGAGCGTCCGATTCAGACCTTCGGGCCATCCGGCCCTCCGATCATCGGACGCTCAGGCCTCGACCAGGGTCAGCCGTTCGAGCGCTTCCAGCATCTGCCGGGCGGTGACCGGTTTCCGGAGCACCGGCATGCCGATGGCGCGGGCCGCCTCCAGCGGTTCCAGCCCGATATCCCCGGTCAGCAGCACGCCCTTCTGCTGCCGGCCGGTGGCGCGGCGCACCGCCTGCACGGCATCGGTGCCGCGCTCGCCCCCCGGCAGGCGGTAATCGGCGACGATGATCTCCGGCACCGGACCGGCCTCGGCCATGGCGATCGCCTGGGCGGTGTTGCGCGCCGCCGAGACCCGGTAGCCATGCCCGACCATGGCATCGAGCAACCCGATCAGGATGTCCATGTCGTCTTCGATCAGCAGCACCACCGGGCCGGTGCCGCTGGCGAGGCGGAGCGCCGTCCGGGTCGGCATCGGCTCCGGCCGGCGCGCGTCGCGCCCGGCCCGCGCGGTGCCGCCGGAGAGCGAGACCAGCGGCAGCGTCAAAGTGAAGGTCGTCCCCTGGCCGGGCCTGGACGCGACCTCGACCCCGTGGCCCAGCATGCGCACCAGCCGCCGCACGATCGCGAGCCCGAGGCCGAGGCCGGCCCGCCGGTCCCGCTCCGGATTGCGGTCGAGCTGGTGGAACTCCTCCCAGATCAGCTCCAGCTGGTCCTCGGGGATGCCCGAGCCGGTGTCCTTGACCTCGATCAGCAGCTCGCCTTTGCCCTTCGGGCGGCAATCGATCAGCACGCCGCCGCGGTCGGTGTAGCGGACCGCGTTCTCGACCAGGTTCCTGAGGATGCGGCCGAGCACCGTGGGATCGCTCCGCACCACCGCATCGCTGCCGGTCGTGGTCAGCAGCAGCCCCTTGGCCTCCGCCGCGGCGCGGGAGGCGGCGGCCGCGCGTTCCAGCACCGGCAGCACCGCGAAGTCGGAGACATCGGGCGGCACCAGCCCGGCATCCATGCGCGAGACGTCGAGCAGGCTGTCCAGCAGCTCCCGCATGTCATCCAGCGTCCGGGTCAGCTTGGCGGCGGCATCCCGGCCCTGCGGGCTGTCCGCCACCTGGCGCTCGACGACATGGGCGAACATCAGGGCGGCCTGCAGCGGCTGCCGCAGATCGTGGCTGGCGGCGGCCAGGAAGCGGGTCTTCTCGCGGTCGGCGCGCTCGGCCCGATGCTCGCCAGCCTCGATCGCCTCGGCCATGCGGTCGAATTCGGCGCCGAGGGCCGCGAGCTCGGTGCGGCCGCCGAGCCGCGCCCTGGCACCGCGCTCGCCCTGGCCCATGCGCCGCGCCGCCTCGGTCAGCACCCGGATCGGGCGGCGGATGAAGGCGACGCCGCACCACCAGGCGACCAGCACGGCGGCGACGAGGGTCGCGAGGAACAGCAGGCCGGCGCGGCGCGACGCCGCCTGGAGCGAGGCCATCGCCTCCGCGACCGAGATGCCGACGGTGATCGAGGTGCCGCGGACCGGGGAGGCGGTGACCGGCGCATAGGCGATGATCCGCTCCGACCCGTCGACCCAGCGTGCGCGCGCCGTGCCCGCCATGTCGGCGCGCGTCAGCGGCACGATCGGCGCCGGCAGCATCTCGCCGACCCGGCTGCGGCCTTCGGGGATGGCGGCGACGATGCGTCCGGTGCGGTCGGCGATCAGGAAGGCGGCATCCGCCGGCAGCGGCTCCTGCGAGAAGGCGCGGGCCAGGCGGTTGAGGTCGACGGCGGCCAGCACCACGCCGCCGCCCTGGGCCGATCCCCAGCCGAGGGCGACCGGCAGGTAGGGCTGGTCGACGAAGGGCCCGGCCTGGATGTCGCCGATCGCGATCGCGCGGCTGCGCAGCGCCTCCACGAACTCGGGATGCAGCGACAGGTCGGCGCCGAGCTCGCTCCGCGTCCGGGCGCAGCGGACGATGCCTTCGGAATCGAGCACCGAGAGGCTGAGCCAGCTCAGCCGGCGCTCGGAGACCAGGCTGGCGCAGGCCTCGCGGGAGGTGATGGCGGCCGGTGCTTCGCGCGTCGCGGCAAACAGCACCTCGCTGACGCCATCGACCAGGCGCAGCTCCTCGCCCTGCACGGCGCTCAGGATGCGCTGGGCGTCGCGCTCGATCTGCGCCTCGCGCTCCGCCACCAGCCGGCTCGCGTTGTAGGCCTCGACGAGCGCGAGCGGCATCAGGATGACCGTGACGAGGGCGATCAGTCGCTGGACGAGGGTCATCGAAAGCGCCGTTTGTCACCAATGACGGTTTGTATCACCGCTGGTCATACAACCGCGGCGTCGGTCCGGGTCAATCTTTTCGATCGGACCGGGCATAAAAGCCGGGGTGACGGGCCCGGTCGATGCCGCAAAGATGCCGTGTGAACAAGAACCGCGGCCCGACCGCGGAGGGGAGGAATGGGATGATGCTCATCCGGGGGCTTCTGTTGGCCGCCTGCGCCCTGGCGGGCCTGGTCGGCCCGGCGCAGGCGCAGGATTATCCGGCCCGCGCCGTCACCATCGTCGCCGGTGCCGCCGCCGGCGGCCCGACCGACGTCGTCGCCCGGCTGGTGGCGGAGGCGATGGCGCGGCACCTGCCGCAGCCGGTGGTGGTCGAGAACACCGCGCCGGCCCATGTCGGCGCCCAGCGCGTCGCCCAGGCCCGGCCCGACGGCTACACCCTGCTGATGAGCAATGTCGGGCTGGCGGCCGGCGCCACCCTGTTCCGGCGCCTGGCCTACGACACCGCTGCGGATTTCGCGCCGCTCGGCCTCGTCTCCGACGCCGCGATGACGCTGATCGCGCGGCCCGGATTCCCGGCCGCGGACCTGGCCGGGCTGCTCGGCCAGTTGCGCAGCCAGGGGGAGACGCTCAACCTCGGCACCGCGGGCCTCGCCTCGGCGGCCAACCTCTGCGGGCTGCTGCTGCAGCAGGCGGCAGGCAACCGCGCGACCGTGATCGCCTTCCGCGGCACGGCACCCGCGATCACCGAGCTGATGGCCGGCCGGCTGGACCTGCTCTGCGACCAGGCGACCAACACCGCGCCCTTCATCCGGGACAACCGGGTCCGCGCCTATGCGGTGACGAGCCCGGCGCGCCTGCCGGGCCTGCCCTCGCTGCCGACCACCGCGGAGGCCGGCACGCCGGCGCTCGCGATGAGCACCTGGCACGGGCTCTATGCCCCCGCCGCGACGCCGGAGCCGGTGCAGCAGCGGATCTCGACGGCGCTGATCGCCGCCATGGCCGACGAGCGGCTGCGCGCCCGCTTCGCCGAGCTGGCGACCGATGTCGCGACGCCGGAACGCGCCAGCCTCGCCTTCCACCGCCGCTACCACCAGGAGGAGATCGCCCGCTGGCGCCCGGTGATCGAAGCCGCCGGCGCCTATGCCGACTGAAGGGGCCTGACCCCCGCCCAAGGGCGGGCCGCCTCGAACTGCGCGGAGAGCTGCAGCACGCCGAGGTCGTCGAAGCGCCGGCCGACGATCTGCAGGCCGACCGGCAGACCGTCGGCGGTGAAGCCGCAGGGGATCGAGGCGGCCGGGTTCTGCGACAGGTTGAAGGGGTAGGAGAATTCCGCCCAGGACATCCAGTCCCAGGGGTGCTGCGGCCAGTGTTCGGGCATCAGCCGCTCCGCCGGGAAGGCCGCGACCGAGACCGCCGGCGTCAGCAGGAAATCCCAATCCTCGAAGAAGCGGTGGATCTCCGCGCAATAGGCGTGTTTGACCAGGCGCGTCTTCTGGTAGTCGGCCATGGTGATGGCGGCCCCGGCCTCGATGCAGGCGACGAAGCCCGGGTCCATCTGCTCCCGCATCGCGGGCAGGCGGTCGGCGTGCCGGGTGAAATGCGCCGGCCAGAAGAAGCGCGCGAGCGCCGGCCCCTTCGGGCCCCAATCCGGGTCGACGAGCTCCACCGGATGTCCAAGCGACGTCTCGAAGACGGCGACCGCCTGGCGCACCAGCGCCGCCACCTCCGGATCGACGCGGGCATGGCCGAGATCGGGGCTGAAGGCGAGGCGCGGCGCGCGGCGCGGCCGGCCGAGCAGGCGCGGGTAATCGGCCGGCATCGCTTCCAGGCTGGTGTGGTCCTCGGGGTGCGGGCCGGCCATCGCCTTCAGCATCAGCGCGGCATCGGCGACGGTGCGGGTCAGCGGGCCGAGATGCACGGTCTGGTCGCTGGCCGCGACCGGCGATTGCGGCACCCGTCCGTAGCTCGGCTTCAGGCCATAGACGCCGCAGAAATGCGCCGGCATGCGGATGGAGCCGGCGCCGTCGCTGCCCTGATGCAGCGGCCCGTAGCCCGCCGCCGCGCCGACGCCGGCCCCGGCGGAGGAGGCGCCGGCATTCATCCCATGCTTCCACGGGTTGTGGGTGATGCCAGTCAGCGGGCTCTGGCTCACGCCCTTCCAGCCGAATTCCGGCGTCGTCGTCTTGCCGAGGATGATGGCACCCGCCTGCCGCAACCGCGCCGCGACCACCCCATCCGCCGCCGCCACCTCTCCCTTTCGCAGATGGGTGCCGTATTCGGTCGGCATTCCCGCCACCGCCTCATGGTCCTTGATGGTGACCGGCACGCCGTGCAGCGGGCCGAGCGGCGCGCCCCGCATCAGCGCCGCGTCCGACGCCTCGGCCGCCGCCAGCGCCTGGTCGGCGGCCAGATGCGCGAAGGCATTGAGCCGCGGCTCCAGCGCCTCGATCCGCGCCAGCACCGCCCGCGTCACCTCGCTCGGCGAGACCGCCTTGGCGCGGATGGCGTCCGCCAGCGCCGTCGCCGGCAGGAAGCAGAGATCGGTCTCGTCCATGGGTCGCATCCGGGCCGGGAAGCCCGCATCCCAGCACGCGACGCGGCAGGGCGCGAGGCGCCGCCGTCGCTCGATTGTGATGATACCAGCACGTTCTGTAATCAGAATAAAATGGTCGGGTCCTGTATTCTTCTGTCGTCCGCCGTCATCGCGGCGGCGGGTCAAGACAGGAGCGAGACAAAATGTCCTTGCTGAAATCTGTCGTCGCCTGCGGCAGCCAGGATTGGCAGGCCACGCTCTCCGCCAAGCTGTTCAACCCGAGGGCGATCGTCGTCGCCGGGGTCCAGGAGATGGTCGAGCGCGTCGTCGTCAAGATCGGGCCTTACGGCTCCATCAACGAGCTCTGCATCCTCGACCACGGGGAACAGACGAGTGACGACGGCTGGGTCCAACTCGGTTCGGATCGGCTGCATGATCGCGACGTCGCCAAGGGCGGGACCGAGGCATGGCGGTCGCTGGCGAACCTCAGGGGTCTTTTCGCGGACGAGGGCTACCTGTTCTTCATGAACTGCGGCGCCGGCCAGTCGCCGTCGATCCTGCGCTGGGCCGCGGGCCTCGCCGGAACGCGGGTCTATGGCGGCACGGGATACGAACACGCCGCCGGGTTCAACGACGGCTACTATGTCGTCGCCTGGCCGGACGGCACCATCAAGGAACGGGTGCCCCGGCCGCAGACGACCATCGCATCCGCGATATTCGGCAGCGATCCGGCGACCGCACCGACGGTCGGCCGCTCGATGGGCGAGAAGCTTCGCGACCTGCTGCACTGAACGCAGGACGCGTTCGCCAGCAGCGCCCGGGCGCGCATCAGGCAGCGCCAGGGCGAAGCCGGCCTTTTCCGCCGGCGCGCCAGGACCATCTCTCCGGCAACCGACCGCGACATGCGGCGCCCCCATTCAGCGAGCCGGACGCCCGATGACCGAACCCCCTTCGAGACGCCCGGCCGCCGCCGGGCGCCACGCCGCCCTTGGCCTGCTGGTGCTGGCGCTGCTGCTGCAAGGCTGCGGCGCGCTGTTCCCGGGGACCACCACCCTCGACCGCCGCATCGCCGATCTGCCGGTCGCGGGCCTGCCGCTCGAACGTCCGGTCAGCATCCGCTGGAACGACAACCTGATCCCGTGGATCGAGGCTTCGACCGACCGCGACCTGTTCTTCACGCTCGGCCTCGTGCACGGGCATCTGCGCGGCGCGCAGATCGCGCTGCTGCGCCTGGTCGCGCGCGGGCGGCTCGCCGAGGTCGCCGGCCCCTTCGCGACCGATGTCGACCATGCGCTCCGCATCCTCGACTACGGCCGCGCGGCGCCGGAGATCGAGCGCCGCTTCCCGCCCGAGACGCGGGAGGCGGCGACCGCCTTCGTCGCCGGGCTGAACCACAGCGTGATGCACGGGCCGCGGCCGCCGGAAGCCGGGCTGCTCGGCCTGGAGCGGGAGCCCTATACGGTCGGCGACATGCTCGCGATCGGGCGGCTCGCCGGCACCGACATCACCTGGCTCAACTGGTTCTCGCTGCTGGCCGAGCGCGGCCGGCCGGGCTTCGCGGCGCTCTGGCAGCGCACGATGCGGGCCGGCGCCGGCACCAGCGCGCCCGACGGCCGCGAGGCGGCGCTGCTGCACGACGTGCTCGGCGGCACCGGCCGCGCCGGCAGCAACAGCGTGGCCGTCGCCGCGCGGCGCTCGGCGACCGGCGGCGCGCTGATCGGCAACGACCCGCATCTCAGCATGAACCTGCCCAATCTCTGGCTGATCGCCGGCATGCGATCGCCATCCTACCACGCGGTCGGCTTCATGGTGCCGGGCCTGCCCTTCCTCGCGGTCGGGCGCTCGCCGGACGTCGCCTGGGGCGGCACCAACCTCCGCGCCGCCTCCTCCGACCTGTTCGACGTCTCGCGCCTGCCGGCCACGGATGTCCGCACCGAAAGCGTCACCATCCGGCAACGGCTCTGGTTCGCGGCGACGCGGGAAATTCGGCGGACGCCGCTCGGCCCGGTGATCAGCGATGCTGCGCTGGTGCCGTCCCAGGGCGCGCAGCTCGCGCTCCGCTGGATCGGGCACGAGCCGACCGACGAGATCACCGCGCTGCTGCGCGGATCGCAGGCGCATTCGGTCGCCGGGTTCCGCGACGCCTTCCGCAATTTCGGGGTCTCGGCGCAGATCATGCTGGTGGTCGACCGCGCAGGGTCGATCGCCCGCTTCCAGGCCGCGACCCTGCCGGACCGCCGCGGCTTCCCGGCCGCCGACCCGGTGCTCGACGGCGCCGATCCCGCGGCGACCGCGCCCTGGCAGCGGCTGCGCGGCACCGCCGACGTCCCGATGACCCGCGATCCGCCGGAAGGCGTGCTCGCTTCGGCCAATGACCGCCCGGGGCCGGAGGCGGGCGTGGTCGGCTACTTCTTCTCCGACGGCGACCGCGTCGGCCGCCTGCGCGAGCTGCTGGCCGAGCGTCCGCGCCTTTCGCCGGCCGACCTCATGCGCATCCAGACCGACACGCGGAGCCCGAAGGCCGCCGAGCTCGCGGCCGCCCTGCTCGCGCGCATCGACGCACTGCCGGGCGGCGCGCCGGAGCCGCAATTCCTGGCCCCGCTCCGCGGCTGGAACGGCGACTACGCGGCGGATGCGCGGGCGCCGGTCGTCTTCGAGTTCCTGCTGACGAAGCTGGTGCCGCAATTGCTGCCGGAACAGCGTCGCGCCAATGGCGGCGAGCCGCGCGGCGCCGAGACCGGCTGGAATTTCCTGACCACCTTCACCATCGCCGATCTGGACGCGGAGCCGCCCGAACGCCGCGCGGCGCTGCTGCGCGACGCGGTCGCGGCCGCATCCCGCGACGCGGCGCCGTTCCCCGCATGGGGAGACATGCACCGGATCCGTGCGGCCAATTGGCTCGTGAACCTGCCGGTGATCGGCTCCCGCTTCGTGGTCGGCACCTGGCCCGCCGGCGGCTCGCGCGAGACGCCGATGAAGACCAGCCACGGCCTGGTCAGCGGCGTGCACCAGACCAGCTTCGGCTCGATGGCGCGGCATGTCTCCGACATGGCGGATCCGGATGCCAACTGGTTCACGCTGTTCGGTGGCCAGGATGGCTGGCCGGGCTCGCCCGCCTATGCCGACCAGTTGGAGCTGTGGCGCGCCGCGCGGCCGATCCGGGTGCCGCTGCTGCCGGCCTCCGTCGCTGCCGCCTTCCCCCGCCTCACCACCCTGACGCCGGGGCGATGAGGACGCGCGCGCCCTTCGACGCGACCCCGCTGCTGCGCGGCTGGGCGGCGCTCCGGCGGGCGCGCATCGCACGCCTCGATCCGGCGGCAGCGCAATCCGGACTGCTCCGCGCCTGGCTGCGGCACGCCGCCGGCACCGCCTTCGGTCAGGCGCATGGTTTCGCCGCGATCCGGGACGTCGCCGGCTACCAGGCGCGGGTGCCGCTCCGCCGCTACGAGGAATTCTGGGACGGCTGGTGGAAGCCGGCCTGGCCGCATCTTGGCGGCGCGACCTGGCCGGGGCGGGTGCCCTATGTCGCGCTCTCCTCCGGCACCACCTCGGGCAACACCAAGCGCATCCCGGTGACGCCGGCGGCGATGCGCGCCAATCGCGGCGCGGCACTCGACGTGCTGGCGCACCACCTCGGCGCCCATCCCGGGTCGCGGGTGTTCGGCGGCCTCTCCTTCATGCTCGGCGGCTCGACCGCGCTCGACCCGGTGGCGCCGGGGGTGCGGGAAGGCGACCTGTCCGGCATCGCCGCCGCCGAGGTGCCGCGCTGGATCGGCGGCTGGGGCTTCCCGCCGCCCGCGCTCGCGCTGATCCCCGATTGGGACAGCAAGCTCGACGCCCTGGTCGAGCAGGTGCCGGCGGAGGCGGTGCGCATGCTGTCCGGCACGCCCTCCTGGCTGCTGATGCTGCTGCACCGGCTGCAGGCGCGGCGCGGCGGCGCGCCGCCGCTGCCGGCGCTCGAGCTGCTGGTGCATGGCGGCGTCGCCTGGTCCCCCTATCGCGACCGCTTCGCGCCGCTGCTGCCCAAGGGCTGCACGACGCGGGAGGTCTACCCCGCCTCCGAAGGCTTCATCGCGATCGCCGATCGCGGCGACGGGGAGGGGATGGCGCTGGTGCTCGACCGCGGCGTGTTCCTGGAATTCGTGCCGGTCGCCGAGCTCGGCGCCGCGGCGCCGACCCGGCACTGGGCGGCGACGATCGAGACCGGCATCGACTATGCCGTCGCGGTCACCAGCAATGCCGGCCTCTGGTCCTGCCTGCTCGGCGACGTGGTGCGCTTCGTCGACCGCGCGCCGCCGCGCCTGCTGGTGACCGGCCGCACCGCCTACGACCTCTCGGTCTTCGGCGAGCATCTGAGCGGGGCGGAGATCGCGGCGGCGCTCGGCGGCCTCGGCTTGGGCTTCGGCGAATACTGCGTCGGCGCGCGCTTCGAAGGCGATGCCGGACGCCATCACTGGTTCGTGGAGCTGGAGGATGGGCCGGATCCGGCGCTGCTGGCGGCGGCGCTCGATGCGGCGCTCAGCCGGGCGAATGCGGACTACGCCGCGCATCGCGACGGCGGCCAGCTGCTGCCGCCGCTGCTGACGCCGCTGCCGCCCGGCAGCTTCGCGGCCTGGATGCGCAGCCAGGGCAAGCTCGGCGGGCAGCACAAGGTGCCGCGCGTGCTGGCCGACCCGGAGCGCTTCGCGGCGCTCGCGGCGTGGATGGAAGCGAGCCGCAACCGTTAGCCCGTATTTCTCACCGGAGACATCGGCGATCGCGCCGGATCGGTGGTGCCTGGCGTTTCGCCGCGCGGAGCCAAGACAAGTTGTCTTGGCGAGCACGGCGGAATGCCAGGCGCCGCCGAGACCAAGCGAGCGTCGGTGTAAACGGTGAGAAATGCGGGTTAGGCGGCGCCGCTATTCCGGCCGGATGTCTCTCCTCCCCGGTGCGATATCCGGGCTATCCTTGCCGGCGATCAGGCCATGGAGCGAAGCGGCGTGCTACAAGCGGCGAGCGGGGCCGGATGACCGGCGCCAAGTTCAACGCCTTCTGCCGCGCTCTGCCGGCGACCACCCATGTCGTGCAATGGGGCGGGGCGGATGTCTGGAAGGTCGGCGGCAAAGTGTTCGCGCTCGGCCGCGTCGAAGGCGGCGTGCTGTGGATCACCTTCAAGGTCGGCGCCATCGCCTATGAGGTGCTGAAGGATCAGCCGGGCCTGCGCCCGGCGCCCTATCTGGCCTCCCGCGGCCTCACCTGGATCCAGCACTTCGAAAAACCCGGCCTGCCCGATGCGGCGCTGCGCGACCACCTGCGGGAAGCGCATCGGCTGATCGCGGCGAAGCTGCCGAAGAGGACGCGGGCGGCGCTTGGCCTCGATGGAGCGGCGTGACGCGCAGTCAGGCCATGTCCAGCCTGCCGTGCGTCTCCCCGATTTCGGCACAGAGCGCCTCGACGGAGCCGCTCGTCGCGTCGCACAAGCCCGATGCCGCTGCTGCCACCGGTGACGAGGACGATCTTGCCATGCATCTCCGGGTAGCGGAGCGGACCCGATTCCGTCATCGCCATGTGTCTTTCCTCTCACCCATCGCCATTGCCGCCGTCGAGATAGCGGCATACCAGCCTGACGAGTTCCCGCTCGATCGTCGGCGCCGCGAGGACGCCGCGGCGGGCGGCGTTGTGGATCACGCCTTCGACCGCCGAGGACAGGATTTGCGCGGCCATGCCGTCCGCCTCCTCCCCGGCGCGGTTCCGATAGGCGACGACCACCGCGCGGTAGCGGCGCAGGTACTCCGCCTGGAACGCCGCATGGGCCGCGTCCGGTCCGCCGGGCTCCGGCAGGTCGAGCAGCACGCGATGCAACGCGGGATCCACGCCATGCGCCGCGATCATGCCGCGGACCAGGTCGCGCGCGATGCGCGCCGGCGTCGCCCGGCCTTCGCCGACGCGGTCCAGCACCGCCAGGACGTCGTCGAAATGCCGGCGCCGGATGGCGTCGACCAAAGCGAGCTTGTTCGGGAAGTACTGGTAGAGCGAACCGATGCTGACGCCGGCCACCGCCGCGACCTCGTTGGTGGTGAAGTCCGCCCATTCCCGCTGTCCCAGAACGCGAGCGCCGGCCTGCACGATCGCCTGCACCGTCGCGCGCGAACGCGCCTGGCGCGGCGCTTTCCGCATGCCCGGATCCAGCCTGGACATGCGAGTGGACATCCACGCCCCTTCCGGAAAACATGAACCCGAAGCTCGCATTCAACACAGACGGGAAGGATCGGTCACCATGAGCGAAGTCGGCATGCTCCGCCGCCTGTTCCGCTACCAGGCCTGGGCCAACCAGGATTTGCTGGCCGCGCTCGGGGCGCTCGATCCGGAGCGCCTCGCGGAGCAGCGGCAGACCGCGATCCGGGTGGTCAACCACTGCAACATGGTCAACCGGATCTGGGCAGGGCACATCGCGGGCAAGCCGCACGGCCTCGATGCGACCAACACGCCGGAGACGCCGACCCTGGACGCGCTGCGGCCGGCGCTGACGGCATCCGACCGCTGGTACCTCGACTACCTGGCGACGGCGACGCCGGAAGCGCTCGGCGAAGAACTCTCCTTCGCCTTCACCGACGGCGACCGCGGCCGCATGACGCGGGAGGACATGCTGCTGCACGTCGTCACCCATAACGGCTTCCACCGCGGCGAGGTTGGGCGGATCCTGCGCCAGATCCCGCCCGAGGCGGCGCCGGGCTTCAAGCCGCCGCGCGACATCTACGCGGCGCATCTGCACCGGCTGGAGCCGGAGCGCCGGGAGCCGGTCGCCGCCTAGGATCGGTGCCGGCGTCCGTCGCGGGAGAGCCCGTTCAGAATCCGTTGACGTTACGATAAGATAACGATAATCCTTCCTCCCTATGGTTGCGGGCAGTGACGACCGTCGCAGCCCGCAGCCGCGGTCCGGCGCATCCATGCGGAGCGCAGGGCCGGAACGGAAGGAGAGCCTGAAGTGAAGCGCGTGAAGTGGCTCTGGACGAGCCTGGTGCATTGGGCGACCTATCAGCCGAGCCGGCGCTACATGCGGGGCGGCCGGTAGGCGGCCATCGCCGATACCGCTGTTCCGCTCGGCGATCGGCGAGCCAGGACCGGCACGCGGGTCTCCCCCGAGCGCCGGTCCCTGCTGCACCGCTTTCAATCCGGCCTTGCCGGGACGAGATAGGGCGGCGTTCCCCAATGTCCCGGATCACCCCATGCCTCGTTTCGAGGACGCGCTTGCCTACGCTTCCTTCCTGCTGCTGGGCCTCGCCGTCGCCCTTGGCGGCGCCGGGCTGCTGATCGACGACCGCCTGCTCGGCGCCGGCACCGCGCCGCGCCTGCTGCAGGCGGGCGGCGCCGCCGGGCTCGCCGCCGCCATCGTCATCCTCGCCTCCGCGCGGCTGGCCGATCGCCGGCTGCGGCGGGAAGAGCGGCGTCCGGCTACGCCGTGAAGCCGAGCGTCCCGGCGACGCCGTAGCTTTCCGCCAGCGCCCTGAGCTTCGCCCAGGTCGCATCCTCGACCGCGATGCCGCCTTCGCGGCGCTCGCGCTCCCGCCGGTGTTCGATCTCGCCGGGGTACAGCACGCCGGCGCTGCCCTCCGACGGCGGCGTCGCCTTCAGGTAACGCGCGAGCTCGCCCACCTCGCGGCGGAATTCCGCCAATGGGCGGAAGGCATCGACCTTGAAGACGGCCATGAAGCAGCCGTCATTGTGCCGGCCCGAGGGCTCCACCCCGAAGCCCAGGCCGGTCAGCAGCCCGCACAGGATCTCGACCATCACCGCGAGGCCATAGCCCTTGTAGCCCTCGCCCGGCCCGCCGAGCGGCAGCAGCGCGCCGCCGGTGACCTTCTCCGGGTCGGTGGTCAGCGCGCCCTCGCTGTCGACCACCCAGCCCTGCGGGATCGCCTCGCCGCGCGCGGCGGCGAGCTTCACCTTGCCCATCGCGACCGCCGAGGTCGCCATGTCGATGAAGAGCGGCCCGTCGAGGTCGGACGGCACCGCGATCGAGATCGGGTTGGTGCCGAGCCGCGCCTCGCGCCCGCCGAAGGGTGCCACGGCCTTGGGGGAGCGGCCGCTGTCGGCGGTGATCAGGCCGATCATGCCGGCCTCCGCCGCCATCAGCGGATAGCTGGCCAGCCGGCCGATATGGCCCTGGCGGAAGACGGTGGTGGCGGCGACGTTCGCCGCCCGCGCCTTCTCGATCGTGAGCTTCATCGCGCGTTCGTTGGCGACGTAGCCGAAGCCCCAATGGCCGTCGACGACGGTGGTCGTGCCTGATTCCTGCACGATCTCCCACGGCGCGCCGGGCACGATGTGGCCGGCCTTGATGCGGTCGATGTAGCCCGGGATCTGGATGATGCCGTGGGAGTCGTGGCCGGCGAGGTTGGCGCCGATGCAGTGGCGGGCGACGGTCTCGGCCTCCGCTTCCGGCACGCCGGCACCGAGCAGCAGGGCGTGGCCGATCGCCCGCAGGCGGTCCGCTGGAATGACGGGCATCGTGGTCCTCCGATCTTCTGTGCCGTGCATGATCGGACGATGCGACGGCGCGCTCAACCGGGGCTGACCCGGCGCAGCCCCTCCCTCGGCGCGAGGTCGGCCGGCTGCTTGAGGCCGGAGACGAGGCCCAGCCGGCGGAGTGCCAGCAGGAACCACCAGCCGGGATCGGGCTGGCCGGGCTCGATGCCGAGCCGGGCCGAGCCCGGCCAGGCATGATGGTTGCCGTGCCAGGCCTCGCCGAAGGTGATCAGCGCCGCCGCCGGCAGGTCGTGCCCCTGCACCGCGACGCCGTCGACCGCCCAGCCCTGCGGGCCGCGGCGATGGGTGAGATGCCCGACCAGCCAATGCCCGGTGAGGCTGACCGCGACCCGGACCGGCACGCCCCAGACCAGCCAGGGCAGGCCGCCCAGGGCGTAGAACAGGATCGCCCAGGGCAGTTGCTGCGCCATCCAGTGCCGCTCCAGCCAGGTCAGGAACCGGTCCTGGCGCAGGTAGGGCTCCGGCGCGAAGCGCGGCGGGTGCGTGAGCTCCAGCCGGCAATGCATCTGCCACCAGGCGTCGCGCAGCATCGATGCGCGATGCGCGTGCAGGTCGTGGCAGGCGGGCTGGCGCTGCGCCCAGTCGCGCATGTCGTGCAGCCGCACCATGCCGATCGGCCCGGCCATGCCGACCAGCGTGCCGAGATAGACCAGCACGCGCTCCAGCCAGAGGCGGGCCGCGAAGCTGCGATGGATCAGCAGCCGGTGCATGCCGACCGAATGCCCGGCGCAGATGGTGACCGCGGTGGTGGCCAGAAACAGCAGCACCGCGCCGGGTGTCACGAAGACCGGCGCGAGGGCCAGCGCCGCCATGGTCATGCCGCCCGCGAACAGCGAGCGCGAAGGCGCCCAGTGGATGCGGCCCTCGGTCGCCGAGGTCGCGGGGCCGGCGATCATGCGCTCGGTGGACCGGCTGGGCATCGGACGGCTCCTTCGCTGGAGACAAGGCAATTAGCCAACTGGCTAATCATTGGCGCTTGTCGGCGATTAGCGCAATGCCTAAATATAGGCGGTCCTTCCGGAAGCCTTCCATGCAGCGCGTCTTCGAAGCCCTGGCCTCCTCCGTGCGGCGGCAGATCCTCGCCTACCTGGCGCATGCGGAGTTGAGCGCGGGCGACATCGCCTCGCGCTTCACGATGTCGAAGCCCTCGATCTCCCAGCATCTGTCGGTGCTGGAGGCGGCGGGGCTGGTCGAGAGCGAGCGGCGCGGCCAGTTCGTGTTCTATCGCCTGGTGCGGGAGAATCTGGCGAACACGCTCAACGGCTATGTGCAGCAGGTCTGCCCGATCGGCCGCCCGCTGCGGAAGGAGAGCGCGGCCCTCTCCGGTGCACGGTCGCGCGCGGAAAAACCCGGCTGATGCCGGCGCGGCGCGTCGATGGCGCCGGCACCCTGTTCCTGCCCGCATCGCCGGATGCGGTGCGGAGGATCCTGTTCGATCCAGCAGCCCTTGCCCGCATCGTGCCCGGAGCGGAGAAGGTGGAGCGGCTGGCGGAAGGCCGGTTCCGGGCCGTGCTCCGCCTCGGCGTCGGCAGGCTCGCCGGCCGCTACGCCGTCTTGCTCGACATCGGGGAGGCGGGCCCCGGCAAGGTGACGCTCACCGGCCGCTCCTCTGGTCCGCTCGGCCATGGCGAAGCCGCGGCGCAGGTCACTTTGGCGGCGCGACCACGCGGCACCCGAATCGCATGGTCCTTCGTGGGCCAGGTCGGTGGTCTCGTCACGCTGGCCGGTCAGCCGGCGCTCGGCCTTGCGTCCCGCCTGTTCATCCAGCGCTTCTTCGTCGGATTGCGGCGATCGATGACGATCCCCGCCGGAGCGTGGTGATGCATCGGGGTTACGAAGCGTTTCACCAGGTCGGCGCAGCAGCCTCCGCGGGCTAGAAGGTGGCCGTACGCCGGGGCGGTCGGGGGGCTGCGCCGGCGGAGGGGGACTGACCGATGGGGAACGCCGGCATCGGCGCGCGATGGCGCGCGGGCCTGATCATCCTTGCCGTGCTCGTGCTGCAGGCGGCGCCCGCCGCGGCGCAGATCGGCGGAGCGCGTTACGCCGCCTTCCTCCAGGATGCCGATACCGGGGCCGTGCTGCTCGCGATCAATGCCGATGCGCCGCGCCGGCCGGCCTCGCTCACCAAGATGATGACCCTCTATCTGGCGTTCGAGGCGCTGCGCCAGGGCCGCATGACGGAGGCGACGCCAATCCGCGTCTCCCGCCACGCGGCGGGGATGGAGCCGTCGCGGCTCGGCCTGCGCGCCGGCAGCGCCATCCGGGCGCGCGACGCGATCCTGGCGCTGGTCACCAAATCCGCGAACGACGCCGCGGCGGCGCTCGCCGAGCATCTCTCGGGCGGCAGCGAGGTCGCCTTCGCGCGGATGATGACGCGGAAGGCACGGGCGCTCGGCATGGCGGACACCACCTTCCGCAACGCCTCCGGCCTGCCGCATCCGGCGCAGGTGACGACGGCGCGCGACATGGCGCGGCTGAGCCTGGCGCTGATCCGCGACTTCCCGCGCCGCTACGCGTATTTCGCCGCCGCCGATTTCGCATGGCAGGGGCGGCGCCATGCGAACCACAACCGCCTGCTCGCCGAGTATGACGGCGCCGACGGCATCAAGACCGGCTTCATCCGCGCCAGCGGCTTCAACCTGGCGGCGAGTGCGGCGCGCGACGGCCGGCGCCTTGTCGCCGTCGTCTTCGGCGGCGCCACCGGGCGGGAGCGCGACCGGCACGTGATGGCGCTCCTCGACCGCGGTTTCGCGGAGATCGGGCGCGATGTGCCGGAGGGCATGCTGGTCGCGCGCCGCGACAGCGGCCGGAGCCTGGTCAGCAGCGCGCGCGCCGCCGCCATCCTGCCGCCGCCGCGCGCGGTCCGCGATCGCGCCAGGCCACGGCGCGACTGGGCGGTGCAGGTCGGTGCCTTCGCCTCCCGTGCGGCCGCCACCACCGCGGCCCGGCGCGCCGCCACGCGCGGCGGCCGCGCCGCGGTCGACCGCGCCCGCGGCAGCCGGCTCTGGCGCGCCCGGGTGGAAGGGCTGACGCCGGCCGCGGCGCGCAGCACCTGCCGCGGTGCCCGCGGCCCCTGCCTCGTCATGGCACCGCGGCGGTAGTGCGACTTCCGTCGCAGCGCCGGCAGCGGCGCGTGGGCCATCCTCCGCGGGCGATCAGGCAGGAGGCGGCGTGGTGGTTTGGAAGCGGTTCTGGGCGCGGCTGGTGCGCTGGGCGACCTATCGGCCGGACCGGCGCTACATGCGCGGCGGCGCTCGCCCTGCCGGCGGCAGGTGAGCGCGCCATGGCGCACGTCACCCTGATCCTCACCCGAACGCCGCTCGACGAATTCGTCCTGATCGACGGCCAGAACAAGGATGTCGACGAATTGCCGGAGGAGGAGCGGCTGCGCCTCTATCTCCCCCGGCACGCGCCGATCACCGCCAGGCCGAGCGTGCCGCGCAAGAGCGGCCGCTGGGGCTCGCTCCTCGTGCTCAGCGGGCCACGGGTCACGGCGGCGGGTTTCGCGCCGCCGGGCACGGCCGGCGACGCGATGCTCGCCGGCCAGCCGCTGCGACTGTCGAGCGAGGGCGCCGGCGGCTTCCGGGCGCGGGAATACACGACGCTCGAACGCTACCGCGGCAGCTTCGGCAGCCTGCAGCAGAGCGAACGCTTCGTCATGATGCCGGCGCGGGAGGAGGCCTATCCGCTGCGCCTCGAGCGTGGGAACCGGGTGGTGAAGACGCTCCGCGCCAGCCATAGCGGCGACTGCATCCGCGTCCTCGGCGGCGAGACGAAGGCGCAGCGCGGCATCCTGATCCACGAGGCGCCGAATGTGGGCTGGGTGATCGGCTGCATCGGGCCACGGCCCAAGGGCAACAAACGGGTCTTCGAGAACAAGGATGGCAACCCGTCCTTCCTCGCCATGAAGGCGATCCTGGAGACCATGACGGCCTTCGGCCACGGCAAGGGCAGCCTCTTCGTGCTGCCCTGATTGACGCGCCTGCGCCCGGCGCCGAGCATCGCATCCGGACAGGAGGATGCGCATGGCCGGCGACGCGGCGGAGGCGATGCTGCCGGAATGGGTCGGCCGCTGGCGCGAGAGCGAGGACGAGCTGACGCGCCCGGCGATGCGGCGCCTGGCCGCGCTGCTCGACCGTGACGACATCGACCTCGAGCACGGGCAGCCGGTCGCCCCGCATTGGGCGGCGGTGCTGTTCGACGATGCCGCGCCGCAATCCCGCCTCGGTCCCGACGGCCATCCGGCGAAGGGCGATTTCCTGCCGCCGGTGCCGCTGCCGCGGCGCATGCTGGGCGGACGGCGCCTGACCTTCCACGCGCCGCCCAGGATCGGCGACCGGCTCCGCCGCCGCTCCGAGATCATCGCCGTCACGCCGAAATCCGGCCGCAGCGGCCGGCTGGTCTTCGTCACGCTCCGCCACAGCGTCACCGGCCCCCACGGTCCGGTCTCGGTCGAGGAACAGGACATCGCCTATCGCGAGGCGGCCCCGCCCGGCGCGCCGGCCGCCGCGCCGCCGGCGCCGCCGCGCGAGGCCGGCTGGACCGAGCCCTTCCGCCCCGACCCGGTGCTGCTGTTCCGCTATTCGGCGCTGACCTTCAACGGCCACCGCATCCACTACGACGCCGATTACGCGCGCGGCGCCGAAGGCTACCCCGCGCTGGTCGTCAATGGCGGGCTGACGACGCTGATGCTGCTGGAGGCGGCGCTTCGCCACGCCGGCGGCCGGCGGTTGCTCGGCTATGCGGCGCGCACCACGAAACCGCTGTTCTGCAATGCGGCGGCGACGCTGAACGGCGCCGGCAACACGCTCTGGGCGGCGGATGAGGAGGGTGCGACGGTGCTCTCGGTCGAGGCGGAATTCGCCGCATGAGCGACGGCCCGCTCGCCGGCATCCGGGTGCTCGACATCAGCTCGGTCGTGGTCGGCCCGGTCGCGACCGCGACGCTCGCCGAGCATGGCGCCGCGGTGATCAAGCTCGAAAGCCCCGAAGGCGACCTGCTGCGCCGGCTCGGCGGCGGCGGGCGGCGGCCCGGCATGTCCGGCAAGTTCCTCAACTTCAACCGCGGCAAGCGCTCGCTCTGCCTCGACGTGAAGCAGCCGGCGGCGCGCGCGGCGCTTCTCCGCATCGCGGCCTCGGTCGACGTCGTGGTGACGAACATCCGCCCCGAGGCGCAGGCTCGGCTCGGCGTCGATGCGTCGGCCCTGCGGGCGGCGTCGTCGCGGCTGATCCATTGCGCCATCCTGGGCTTCGGCGCTGGCGGTCCCTATGCCGGCAAGCCCGCCTACGACACGGTGATCCAGGGCGTCTCCGGCGTCGCGGCCAGCTTCCTGCCGTCCAACGACGGCGCGCCGCGCTACGTGCCGATGCTGGTCGCCGACCACGTCTGCGGCCTGGTCGCCGCGCAGATGATCGGCTTCGCGCTGTTCCGGCGGGAACGCACCGGCGCCGGCGAAGCGATCGAGGTGCCGATGTTCGAGAACATGGCCGCCTTCGTGATGATGGAGCATCTCGGCCCCACGACCTTCCGCCCGGCCCTGGGCCCGGTCGGCGACCAGCGGGTGATGAGCCCGGAGGCGCGGCCGATCGCGACCGCCGACGGCTATCTCTGCCTCTCCGCCAATACCGACGCCCAGGCGCATGGCTTCTTCGCGGCGATCGGCCGGCCGGAGCTGAAGGACGATCCGCGCTTCGCGACCGTCGCCGCGCGCACCCGCAACACGCGCGACTACTTCGCACTGCGCGCCGCGGCACTCGCCGGCCGCACCACCGCCGAATGGCTGGCGATCTTCGCGCGGCTCGACGTGCCGGCGATGCCCTACAACACCATCGAGGGCCTGCTCGAGGACCCGCATCTGCGCGCGGTCGGCATGGTGCGGGAGGCGGAACACCCGAGCGAGGGCGCGATCTGGTCGATCGGCGCGCCGAACCGCCTGTCGGGCGGGGAGGCGGCGCCGGCCGGCCCGGCGCCCCGCCTCGGCGAGCATGGCGCCGCCATCCTGCGCGAAGCCGGGCTCGACGAGCAGGAGATCGCGGCGCTGCGGCGCGACGGCGCGCTGATCGAGCCGGCGGGGGAGGAAAGCCCATGACCGACATCGCGCGCCGCGGCGTCATCGGTGGCGGGCTGCTGCTTGCGGCGCCGCGCCTCGCACGCGCCGCCTGGCCGGAGCGGCCGGTGCGGCTCGTCGTGCCCTTCACCCCGGGCGGGTCGACCGATATCCTGGCCCGCGCCATGGCGCAGGGCCTGGGGGAACAGCTCGGCCAGCCCTTCATCGTCGACAACCGCGCCGGCGCCGGCGGCACCCTCGGCTCCGAACTGGTGGCCCGCGCGGCACCCGACGGGCACACGCTGATGATGGGCCATATCGGCACGCTGGCGGTGAACCCGGCGATCTACCCGAACCTCGGCTTCGACACCGTCGCCTCCTTCGCGCCCATCCTGCTGGTGGCGACCGTCGCGAACATCCTCGCGGTCAATGCGCGCGCCGCCCCGGCCGCGGACGCGCAGGCGCTGATCGCACTCGCCCGCGCGCGGCCCGGCGTGCTCACCTACGGCTCCGGCGGCAATGGCAGTGCGGCGCATATCGCGGTCGTCGCCTTCCAGCTCGCGACCGGCATCGAGCTGACCCACGTGCCCTATCGCGGCACCGGGCCGATGATGACCGACCTCATCGCCGGGCAGATCGCCATGACCATGACCGGCGGCCCGCCGATCCTCCCGCCGGTCCGCGCCGGCAGCCTGCGCGCCCTCGGCGTCTCCTCCCTCCAGCGCCTCGCCTCCGAGCCTGCGATCCCGACGCTCGACGAACAGGGGGTGAGCGGGTTCGAGGCGGTGCAATGGTACGGCCTGGTCGGCCCCGCCGGCCTGCCGCCGGAGATCGTCGGCCGGATCAACGCCGCGGGCACCCGCATCCTGCGCGAGCCGCTGCTGCAATCCCGCCTGGCGACCGAAGGGGCGGACGCGGCACCCGGCACGCCGGAGAGTTTCGGCGCCTTCATCCGGGCGGAACGCGACCGCTGGGGCGCGGTGATCCGCCAGGCCGGGGTGCGGGCGGATTGAGCTGGTGCCGGTCCCGACTGCAACTGCGAATTGATGACGATACGCAGCCCCGCTCGCAGGGGGTGGGGTCGATGCCGTCTCGACATGTCCGGTGGGCTGTATGCTTCGTCACGGCGCTGGCGTCGTTCGGCCCGGCGCAGACCGTGACGAACGCCGGGATTGTAAATAGCCTGCCGAAAATCATCTTTTTGACGAGTTCGTAACCTCCGTGGGTGTTCTCTACATTACCGATGCTTCATGAAGAAGCGCGCGCACTCGGAGGCGTTTGCCATGCTGAGCCGTTTGTCGATCCGCACCAAGGTGCTGTGTCTCGTTGTCCTCCTGACCTCGATGGGCGGGGGGCTCTCGGTGTTCCTCGCGCGCCAGGTGGCGACGACGGATGACCGGGCGGCCATGCTCTTCGACCGCGAGGTCCGTTTCGCGAGCCTGGTCGAACGGGTCCGCGGCGATGTCGCGAACATGGGTCGGCTGTTCAACTACGTCCTGATGACCCAGGACACCACGATCCCCGCGGAGGTGCGCCGGTCGATCACGACGATCGCCGACGGCGCCAGGGCGAACCTGACGGAGGCCGATCGTCTGGCGCCGGCGGCCTTCAGGTCGGACGTCGCGCAGGCACGGGATGCGCTGGCGCGCGTGTACGATATCGCAAACCGGCTCTATGCGCTCAAGGAACGCGGCGATCATGCCGGCGCCCATGGCCTGTATGGCAGCGATGGCCGGCCGGCGGTGGTCGGCACCTTCGATCACCTGGCGAGGCTCGCCGACCGCGTGCAGCAGGCGGTCGCCACGGCCAGCGAAGCGACCCATGAGGACGCCAGGCGGATCAGCGCCTTGGCGCTGATCCTGGTTGGCGTCGTGGTGGTTGCCGGCATCGGTGCCGGCCTGTTCATTTCGATCCTCGGCGTGACGCGGCCGTTGACGCGGCTCTCCGCGCGCATGCAGTCGCTCTCCCACGGCGACACCGCGGCCGAGGTCCCGGGGATCGCCCGCGGCGACGAGCTCGGCGCCATGGCGCGGCTGCTCCAGGGCTTCCGCGACAGCCTGGCCGAGGCCGAGCGCCTGCGCGAGGCGCAGCGCGCCGCCGAGGCTCGCACCGCTGCGGAGAAGCGCGCGGCGACGCTTGCGCTGGCCGAGAATGTCGAGCAGTCGCTCGGCAGCGTCGCCGCCTCCCTCCAGGGGGCCGCGAAGACGCTGATCGCCTCCACCGGCACGCTACGCGAGATCGCCAGCGCGACCGGGGAGCGGACGAATTCGGCCGCTGCCGGCGCCGAGCAGGCTTCGGTCAACGTGCAGACCGTGGCCTCCGCGGCGGAGGAACTGGCGGCTTCGATCAACGAGATCTCCCGGCAGGTGACGCAATCCTCGGCGAAGGCCGGCCAGGCGGTCGACACCGCGCAGCGGACGGACGCGACGGTGCGGGCGCTGTCCGAAGGGGCCGGACGGATCGGGGAGGTGGTGCGCCTGATCAGCGACATCGCCGGCCAGACCAACCTGCTGGCGCTGAACGCGACGATCGAGGCAGCGCGTGCCGGTGACGCCGGCAAGGGCTTCGCGGTGGTGGCCTCGGAGGTGAAGCAGCTGGCGTCGCAGACGGCGAAGGCGACCGAGGAGATCGCGGCCCAGGTCGGCGCGATCCAGTCGGCGACCGGGGATGCGGTGCAGGCGATCGCCGGGATCGCGGCTGCGATCGGCGAAGTGAACCAGATCATCTCGGGCATCGCGGCGGCGGTCGAGGAACAGGGCTCGGCAACGCAGGAGATCGCGCGCAACGTGCAGCAGGCGGCGCAGGGCACGACCGACGTGTCGCAGAACGTGCAAAAGGTAAGCGAGAGCGTCGCGGCGAGCGTCGAGGCGATCGGGGAGGTCGATGTGGCGGCGCAGAGCGTCTCCGACCAGGGCGAGACCCTGCGGCGGGAGCTGTCCGGCCTCATCGGCCGCATGCGCGCCGCCTGATTGGCCCGTGCCCAGCGTCGCCTATCGCAGGTAGGCGACGCTGCCGGGTGTGAGCTTCGTATGTGGAGCGGCCCCCAATTCGACCGGACAGGCGGCGCAACCGTGAGGGCCTAGGTGGAAGCCTGGGCGTGCGCCCATGTCGAAGCCCATTGAGCGCATCGAAATCATCACCGGCCGGGAGCGCCGGAGGCGATACAGTGCCGGGGAGAAGGTCCGGCTGGTCGAGCGGGTCCGCGGCGATATCGCCAATATGGGCCGCCAGTTCAACAACGTGCTGCTGGTCCCGGACACCACTATCCCGCCGGCGCTCCGGCAATCCATTGCCGATATCGCGACGGCCGCGGCCGCCAACCTGGTCGAGGCCGATCGCGTGGCGCCCGCGGCCTTCAAGGCGGAGATCGCCCGCGCCCTGGCTTGACTGGATCTCCGGCCTGTCCCTGTTCGGCGCGGTCGCGGTTTCCGGTCTGCTGGCGCTGTGGGCACGCCAGGCCATCTGGTCTCACGCGCTGTCCGAGCTCATCCGCCGGCGTTCGCCCGACGGCTTTGCCCGCTTCGTCGCCCGTGCCGGCCGCGAATGGCCGGCGCCGCAGGCGCGGCGGTGGCGGAGCCTCCCCGTCTTCCGGTGGCGGGGCGAAAGCCGCTAATTTGCAATTGCGAGTTATTATCAGTAAACGACCCCGCCTCCGTGGGGATTGGGTCGATGGCGTCGCGTTGTATCCGGCTGGCTGGGTCCGCCCTTGCGGCACTGGCGCCGATCGGCCTGGCCGCGCAAGCCCAGGTGGCCGTGCCGCAGATCGAGGTTTCCGGCGCCGCCCCCACCGCGACCGCGCCGGTCGCGGGCTACATCGCGCCGGTCGCGGCCAGCGGCACCAAGACCGACACGCCGCTCGCCGAGACGCCGCAATCGATCACTGCCATCACCCGCGACCGCATCGACGCCCAGGCGGCGCGCAGCGTCGAGGAAGCGTTGCGCTACACGCCCGGCGTGACGGCGGAGCTTTCGGGCTTCGATCCGCGTTTCGACGGCCTGCGCATCCGCGGCTTCGACGCGCGGCCGAGCCAGTATCTCGACGGGCTGCGGCTGCTCCGGCAATTCGGCCCGACCTCGGTCGAGCAATACGGGCTGGAGCGGATCGAGGTGGTGCGCGGCCCGTCCTCCGTCCTCTATGGCCAGACGGTGCCGGGCGGCCTGATCGACCTGGTCAGCAAGCGCCCGACCCGCACGCCCTTCGGGGAGATCAACCTCTCGGCCGGCAGCCACAACCGCTACCAGGCGGGTTTCGACCTCGGCGGCCCGGCGACCGCGGACGGCAACTGGCTCTACCGCATGACCGGCCTGGTGCGGAACGGCGACACGCAGATCGACCGGGTCGCCGACGACCGGTACTTCCTGGCACCCGCCGTCACCTGGCGGCCGAACGACGACACCAGCATCACGCTGCTCGCGCGCTACCAGTACGACCAGGGCAATTCGCCGATCGGCCTGCCGGCAGCCGGCACGCTGCTGGCCAACCGCAACGGCACCATCGCGCGCAACCGCTTCGGGGGCGAGCCCGGCTTCAACCGCTCCGACGTGACGATGGCGAGCATCGGCTGGGACATCCGCAACCGCTTCGACGATGTCTGGAGCATCCGGCAGAACGCGCGCTACCTCAACAACCAGGTCGGCTACGAGACCATGTACGGTACCGGGCTTTCCGCCGACCAGCGGATGCTGGCGCGCGGCGCGCTGGTGCAGCGGGAGAGCTCGGACACCGTCAACATCGACACCACGGCGGAAGCGCGCTTCGCGACCGGCCCTGTGACGCACACCCTGCTGCTCGGCGCCGACTACCGCCAGTTCTGGGGCAACTACCAGAGCTATTTCGGCCGCGCGCCGTCGCTCGACCTGTTCAGCCCGCGCTACGGCGCGACGGTGATCGATCCGCGCGCGGCGCCGACGCTCGCGATCAACCGCGACGACCGGCTGCGGCAATTCGGCCTCTATGCCCAGGACCAGCTCCGCTTCGGCAACTGGCTGCTGACATTGGGCGGCCGCCAGGACTGGGCGGAGACCATCCAGACCAGCCAGCTGACCGGCGCGCGCAACAGCGCCAACGACGACGCCTTCACCGGCCGCGCGGCGCTGATGTACCGCTTCGATTTCGGCTTGGCACCCTACGTCTCCTACGCGACCTCCTTCGATCCGGTGGTCGGTGCTGCGGCGCCGCAGCGGGGCGGCGCCGGCTTCCGGCCGACCGAGGGCGAGCAGGTCGAGATCGGCGTGAAGTACCAGCCGCCCGGCTCGAACAGCCTGGTCTCGGCGGCACTCTTCGACCTGCGGCAGAGCAACGTCTCGACCCGCGATCCCAGCTTCACCGGCTTCCAGGTGCAGACCGGGGAGATCCGCGTGCGCGGGCTGGAGCTGGAGGCGGTGGCGAGCCTCACCGACGGGCTCAACCTGATCGCCGCCTATACCTTCCTCGACGGCGAGATCACCCGCGCCAACGACGCGACCCGCGGCAACCGCCCGGCGCTGGTGCCGCGCCACAGCGCAAGCCTCTGGGGCGAATACCGCTTCCAGGAGGGCAGCCGACTCGCCGGCCTCAGCCTCGGCGCCGGGGTGCGGCATGTCGGCGCGCTCTATGGCGACAACGCCAACCAGCTCCGCTCGCCGGCGGTGACGCTGGCGGACGCCACCATCGGCTACCAGCTCGGCAGCTACCGCGTGTCGCTCAACGCGTCCAACATCTTCAACCGGGACTACGTCGCGTCCTGCACAGGCGCCTTCTACTGCTACTACGGCACCGGCCGGACGGTGATCGGCAGCGTCGCCTATCGCTGGTAGGCGCGCCGATCGTCACGGCGCGCCGCCGCACACGTCATCAGGGCGCGCCGCCGCAGACGTGATCAGGGCGCGCCGCCGCAGACGTGATCAGGGCACGCCGCCGCGCGACACCTGGCCCCGCTGCTGCCGCGCCGCATTGTGAGCGCCGAGCTCCTCGTTCAGCACGCGGATGTTCTCGCCGTAATCGATCGGGCAGACCACGACATGCACGCCGCCGCCCTGGAACGCGGCGTCCAGCGTCGGGATCAGCGCCGCCGTCGACGTGACGCGGGATCCGCGGGCGCCGTAGGATTCGGCATATCGGACGAAATCCGGGTTGCCGAAGGTCAGGCCGAAATCCTCCATCTTCTCCACCGCCTGCTTCCAGCGGATCATGCCGTAGGCCTTGTCCTCCAGGATCAGCACCACGAGGTTGCAGCCGATCCGGACCGCGGTCTCCAGCTCCTGGCTGTTCATCATGAAGCCGCCATCGCCGCAGACCGCCATCACGCGCCGCCCCGGATGCAGCATGGCGGCCATCATGGCCGACGGCAGGCCCGCCCCCATCGTCGCCAGCGCGTTGTCGAGCAGCACGGTGTTCGCGACATAGGTGCGGTAGTTCCGCGCGAACCAGATCTTGTACATGCCGTTGTCGAGCGCGAGGATGCCGTCCTCCGGCATCACCTGCCGGACGTCGTGCACCAGGCGCTGCGGCGTCGGCGGCCAGCGGTCCTCGGTCGCGCGGTCGGCGATGCGGCCCAGAATCTCCTCGCGCAGCGACAGCAGCGCGCCGGCATCGGGCAGCCGGCCTTCCAGGCGATCGGCCAGCAGCTCGAGGCTGGGCCCGAGATCGCCCACCACCTCGGCATGCGGGAAGTAGACCTGCTCGACATTGGCGGGCTGGTAGCCGACATGGATCACGGCCGGCCCGCCCGGCCCCATCAGGAAGGGCGGCTTTTCCACCGTGTCGTGGCCGATCGCGATGATCAGGTCGGCATGGTCGATGGCGTCGTGGACGTAGTCGCGTTCCGACAGCGCGGCGGTGCCCATGTAGAGGTTGGATCCGCCGGCGACGGTGCCCTTGCCCATCTGCGTCGTGAAGAAGGGGATGCCGGTGCGCCGGACGAAGCCGTTGAGGCCGGCGGTGGAGCGCGGTCGGCTGGCGGCCGCACCCAGCATGATCAGCCGGCGCTTCGCCTTCAGGATCATCGCCGCCGCACGGTCCAGCGCATCCCGGTGCGCCACCGGGATCTCCACCGGGTGGGGCGGGATCGGTGGGATGTCCTCGCACGCCTCGCCGGCGATGTCCTCCGGCAGCTCGAGGTGCACGGGGCCGGGCCGCTCCTCCATGGCGACGCGGAAGGCGTCGCGCACCAGGGTCGGGATCGAGGCAGCGCTGACGATCTGCCGCGTCATCTTGGTCAGCGGCTTCATGCTGGCGATCACGTCGACGATCTGGAAGCGCGCCTGCTTCGGCGTCATGATCGGTTTCTGGCCGGTGATCATGATCATCGGCATCGCGCCGAGATGCGCATAGGCGGCGGCAGTCGAGAAGTTGAGCGCGCCCGGGCCGAGGGTCGCGATGGCGACGCCCGGCCGCCCGGTCAGCCGCCCATGGGTCGCGGCCATGAAGCCCGCCGCCTGCTCGTGGCGGGTCAGCACCAGCGCGATCCCGGACCGGCGGAGCGATTCGAGGACGTCGAGATTCTCTTCCCCGGGCACGCCGAAGATGCGGTCGACGCCTTCGTTCGCGAGCGCCCGGACGAGCAGGTCAGCACCTTTGGTCATCGTCGATCCCTTTCCGCCGAACCGTGAGAAGTCTTCACCCAAGCTGACATCGATCTCTTTTGACGAGTTTGTAACCCTTCGGGAGCTTCCTTGCGGCACCGCTCCCGGACCGGGACATCAGCGCAAGGATTTATCCATGCTTGGCCGCCTTTCGATCCGCACCAAGGTGCTGGGTCTCGTCGTCGTGCTGACGCTGATGGCCGGAGGGCTCTCGGTCTTCCTGGCGCGCCAGGTGGCCGCGGTGGACGCGCGGGCCGGCGCTCTCTTCGCCGGCGAGGTCCGCTTCGCGCAGCTGGTCGAGCGGGTCCGCGGCGATATCGCCAATATGGGCCGCCAGTTCAACAACGTGCTGCTGGTCCCGGACACCACTATCCCGCCGGCGCTCCGGCAATCCATTGCCGATATCGCGACGGCCGCGGCCGCCAACCTGGTCGAGGCCGATCGCGTGGCGCCCGCGGCCTTCAAGGCGGAGATCGCCCGCGCGCGGGAGGTGCTGACCCGCGTCAGCGAGATCGCCACCCGGATCTATGCGCTGAAGGAACGCGGCGATCATGCCGGCGCCGCCGCCCTCTACGGGACCGATGGCCGTCCGGTGGTGGTCGGCACCTTCACCCAGCTCGCGGCGCTGGCCGATCGGGTGCAGCAGGGCGTCGCCGGGGAGGTCGCCGCCTCCAACCGCGAGGCGGATCGCATCCAGGACGTGGCGCTGGTCCTGGTCGGGTTGGTGATCGTGCTCAGCATCGCCGCCGGCCTGCTGGTCTCGATCCTCGGCGTGACGCGGCCGCTGGCGCGACTCTCCGCCCGCATGCAGTCGCTGTCCCAGGGCGACACCGCGGCCGAGGTTCCGGGGATCGCCCGCGGCGACGAGCTCGGCGCCATGGCGAGGCTGCTCCAGGGCTTCCGCGACAGCCTCGCCGAGGCCGAGCGCCTGCGCGGGGAGCAGCGCGCCGCCGAGGCCCGCGCAGCCAGCGAGAAGCGCGCGGCGACGCTGGCACTCGCCGAGAATGTCGAGCAGTCGCTCGGCAGCGTCGCCGCCTCCCTCCAGGGTGCTGCGAAGACGCTGATCGCGTCGACCGGCACCTTGAGCGAGATCGCGGGTGCGACCGGGGAGCGGACGAGTTCGGCCGCGGCCGGCGCCGAGCAGGCCTCGGTCAACGTGCAGACGGTGGCCTCCGCGGCGGAGGAGCTCGCGGCTTCGATCAGCGAGATCTCCCGCCAGGTCACGCAATCCTCGGTCAAGGCCGGCCAGGCGGTCGAGACCGCGCAGCGCACCGACACGACCGTGCGCGCCTTGTCCGAAGGGGCGACGCGGATCGGGGAGGTGGTGCGGCTGATCAGCGACATCGCGGGCCAGACCAACCTGCTGGCGCTGAACGCGACGATCGAGGCGGCGCGCGCCGGGGAGGCCGGCAAGGGCTTCGCCGTCGTCGCCTCCGAGGTGAAGCAGCTCGCCTCCCAGACCGCGAAGGCGACCGAGGAGATCGGGGCGCAGGTCGGCGCGATCCAGTCCGCGACCGGGGATGCGGTGCAGGCGATCGCCGGGATCGCGGTGGCGATCGGCGAGGTGAACCAGATCATCGCCGGCATCGCGGCGGCGGTCGAGGAACAGGGCTCGGCAACGCAGGAGATCGCGCGCAACGTGCAGCAGGCGGCGCAGGGCACGACCGACGTGTCGCAGAACGTGCAAAAGGTGAGCGAGAGCGCCGCGGCGAACGTCGAGGCGATCCGGGAGGTGGATGCCGCGGCGCGGAGCGTCTCCGACCAGGGCGAGACGCTGCGGCGGGAACTGTCCGGCCTGATCGGCCGCCTGCGCGCCGGGTGATCAGTCGTCGAGGATTGCGGCGTGCACCAGGTTGCTCAGCCGCTCCATCCGCGCGACGTGGAAAGCCTCGGTCTGCCGCGCATTGCTGATGAAGGCGAAGGACACGCGGGAGACCGGATCCGCCCAGGCATAGGAAGACCCCGCGCCGCCATGCCCGAAGGTCTTCGGATGCGCGAGGCTGCCGAGGCCCCAGCTGCGCTCGTCCTCGCCCCGCAGATGCGGCCCGAGCCCGCGATGCATCGGCAGCCCCATGAAACCGTCCACCCGGTCGCCGGTGTGATCGCGCAGCACCGCCGCCATCACCCGTGGCGAGACCAGCCGCTTCCCGCCCGGCAACGCCCCGCCATGCGCCAGCACCTGATAGAATTCCGCCAGTGCGCGCGCCGTCGCATAGCCGCCGCCGCCCGGGATCCCGGCCAGCCGGTGCTCGGCCGAGCATTCGGGGCCGAGCGGCGTCCCATCCGGCGCATGCATCGCCGCCGCCCGGCCGTGCTCCGCCTCGGGCAGGCCGACGAACAGCTCCTCCTCCAGCCCCAGCGGCCGGATCACCCGCTTGCGGATCGCATCCCGGTAATCCTCCCCGGTCAGCGCCTCGATCAGCGCCGCCGCCACCCAATGCGCCGCCGCCGGATGGTACTGCACCCGCGACCCGGGTTCCCATTCCAGCGCGAAATCGCAGACCGCCGGCAGCAGCAATGCATGGTCCCGCCAGACCGACGGCGGCACGCCGGCACCCGGGAAGCCCGCCTGGTGGGTCAGAAGGTGCCGCACCGTCACCGCCTCCTTGCCCTCCGTCCCGAAGCCCGGCAGATGCCGCGCCACGGTGTCGTCGAAGCTCAGCAGACCTTCCTCTACCAGGGTCCAGAGCGCCGCCGCGGTGACCACCTTGGTGTTCGAATAGAGCAGCCACAGCGTCTGCGGCCCCGCCGCCAGGCCGGCCCGCGCCTGTCCGAAGCTGCGGTCGAGCGCCAGGTGTCCATCCCGCGCCACCGCCACCTGCGCGCCCGGATGGTGGCCCGCGGCGATGTCGCGCTCCACGGCGGCACAGAGCCGCTCCAGCTGTCTCTCATCCAAGCGCAGGCTTCCGGGCGTCGCCATCGCCAAGGTCATTGTCTTCTGCTCCCTCCGGATGCGCCCAGCATGGCGCTGATGTCGCGGGCGGACGTCATCAGGGCGTCGGCGAAGGCTTCGCCGCGCTCGGCCGCGAAGTCCGCCAGGGGCACCATCGCCACCAGCACGTAGCGGAGCTGGTTGCCGTCGTCCCAGATCGGGGCGGCAAGGGCGCGGTAGCCGTAGACGTGGCCGAAGAGATCCTGGCGGGCGTGGCCGCGGCGGGCGAAATCGAGGCGGAGCCGGCGCACCTCCTCGGCCTGGGCGGCGGGGTCGCCATCATCGTGGCGGGCGAGGATGCCGGCGGTCACCGCGGGGTCGAGACAGGCGATGAAGGCGCGCCCGGCGGCGGAGCCGAGCGGCGTCAGCAGCATGCCGGGACGGATATCGAGGGAGGCATAGCCAAGGCCGTCCTGCTTGAAGACGACGACGGGCCCCTCGTCGCGCCAGACAGTCAGGATGACGACGAGGCCGGTGCTGTCGCGAAGCGCCTCGGCGCCGGCGCGGGCGATGTCGAAGCCGTCGATCTGGCGCAGGGCGACGAGGCCGAGGGAGAGCGCGGCGGGACCGATTCGGTAGCTGCCGCGGCCATCGGACTGGATGAGGCCGGTGCGTTGCAGGCTGACCAGGTAGTTGTGCACGGCACTGGCGGTGAGGCCGACGCGCCTGGCGATGTCGCCGAGCGCCACCGCGCGGCCCTGATCCTGGACGGCCCGCAGAATGCGATAGCCGGTTTCGACCGACTGGACGCCGCGCTTCTCCCTTGCCTCCGCCACGATGCCGTCGGCGGCAGCCGATGCCGCTTGCAAGCGTCCGGAACGCGTGCCACCATTTGCCATATGCAAATACTTCACCATTGTTGAAAAACAGGCAAGAGCCAATCGCAGGCGGCCGAAGGGAATCCACCCGGCGCGTCACGAAGGAGGAAACGGCATGAAGGTCTTCGTCTTCGACCTGGTTCCCTATGGGGAAAACCTCGATCACCTGAAGGACGGCAAGGAGCTCGCCTACCCGCTGCCGGGGACGCATTTCAGCGCCGAGGTCGCGGCCCGCACCTATGCCGAGCACCTGGATGCCTGGGCGGAGCTGGACCGGCTCGGCTATGACGGCGTCGGCTTCAACGAGCATCACTGCTCGCCCTATGGGCTGATGAATTCGCCGAACCTGCTGGCGGCGGCCGCGGCGCAGCGGACGCAGCGCCTGAAGCTGCTGATCTACGGCAACCTGCTGCCGCTGCACGAGCCGCTGCGCCTGGCCGAAGAGCTGGCGATGATCGACTGCATGTCGAACGGGCGGCTGATCTCCGGCTTCGCGCGCGGCATCCCGCGCGAATACCAGGTGCACAACGTGCCGCTGCCCGACAGCCGGGCGCGGTTCGAGGAGGCCTACGACATCCTGCTGCGCGCCTGGCAGGAGGACATCTTCTCCCATGAGGGCCGCTTCTGGACCTACAAGGACGTGGCGCTCTGGCCGCGGCCGCTGCAGCGGCCGCATCCGCCGATCTGGATGCCGATCACCGGCAGCAAGGAATCGATCGAGTTCGCGGCCAGCCGCAACATCCCGATCACTCCGGGCGTCACCTCGCGCGGGCTGCTGGAGGATGTGATCGCCTTCTACGGCAAGTGCTTGGCCCAGCATGGCCAGCGGATCACGCCGGACCACCTGCACATACCGATCGACGCCTATGTCGCCGACAGCAAGGAACAGGCGATCCGCGAGGCGAGCCCCTACACGCTCTACTTCAACCGCACGCTGTTCAGCCACGGCAACATCACCGAGACCAACCTGCAGCGCGCCGGCGGCTACGTGACGAATGCCTCGAACGACTACGTGCGGCCGGAGAATCTGCAGGCGGCGGCGCGGGCGCGCGAGGACTACCGCGACCTGACGCTCGAGAAGCTGACGAAGCGGGCGGACGGCATGCCCTGGGGCACGCCGGCCGAGGTGGCGGAGCGGATCATTGCGGCGGCAGAGCATGCCGGCGCCGGCACCGTCCTGGTCAGCATGAATCGCGGCGCCATGCCGCAGGAGATGTTCCTGAACCAGATCCGGCGTTTCGGCACCGAGGTGCTGCCGATCCTGCAGAAGCACGAGGTCCGCACGCCGGCGCGGGTGCTGGAGGCGGTCGCCGCGTAGGGAGGTAAGGACCGTGCAGAAGCTGGAGGGCCGCGGCGCCTTCGTGACCGGCGCCGCCAACGGCATCGGGCGTGCCATCGCCTGTGCGCTGGCGCAGGCCGGCGCCGAGGTGATGCTGGCCGATCTCGATGCCGCGGCGCTGGATGCGGCACGGCAGGAGGTGGAGGGCTTCGGCGTGCGCGCGCATGCGCTTGTGCTCGACGTCTCCGACCGCGCCGCGGTGCTGGATGCGGCGGCGCGGGCCGAAGCGGCGCTCGGCCGCGTCCACATCCTGGTCAACAATGCCGGCGTGTCGTTGGGCCCGGTGCCGATCGCGGCGCTCGACGACGCGCAATGGGACTGGATCCTCGGCGTCAACCTGCGCGGCGTCGCCAACGGCATCGCGGCCTTCCTGCCGCGGCTCGGCGCGCATGGCGAGGAAGCCCATATCGTCAACACCGCCTCGATCGGCGGGCTGCAGGTCAACCCGGGTCTGCGCAACGGCTCCTACTGCGCCACCAAATATGCCGTGGTGGCGCTGTCGGAGACGCTGGCGCTCGATCTTGCGGGCGGTCCGATCGGGGTTTCGGTGCTCTGCCCGGGGGCCGTGCCGACCACGCTGGCGCGATCGGCGGAACGTCGCCCGGCGCGCTTCGGCGCGATGGCGGATGCAGCGGCCGCCCTGCTCCCCGGCGGGGCGCGGCAGCGCGCCACCGGCGAAGCGGTGGAGCCGGAACTGGTCGGACGCCGCGTGGTGCACGCGATCCGCAACGACGAGTTCTTCATCTTCACCCACCCGCACACCCGCGACTGGATCGAGGCGCGGCATGCGCGGCTGCTGGAAGGCTTCTCCCAGCTCGACGCCTTCCTGGCCGAAAGCAGCGCCTGACCATGCAGGAATTCCGCGACCGCACCGCCTTCGTCACCGGCGGCGCCGGCGGCATCGGCATGGCGATGGCGCGCGCCTTCCTCGACATCGGCATGCGGGTGATGATCGTCGACGTCGAGCGCGCGGCGCTGGATGCCGCCCTCAACGCGCTGTCGAACCATGCCGGACGCGTCGCCGGCACGCTCTGCGACGTCTCCGTCCCGGCCGAGCTGGAACGTGCGGCCGCCGAGGCGATCGCGCGCTTCGGCAAGGTGCACCTGGTCTGCAACAATGCCGGCGTCTCCCGCGCCGGCCCCATCGAGCGCATCGCCGCCAGCGACTGGGACTGGGTGATCGGCGTCAACCTGCTCGGCACCGTGCACGGCATCCGCCTGTTCCTGCCGCACATGCGCGCGCACGGGGAGGGCGGGCATTTCGTCAACACCGCCTCGGTCTCCGGCATCGCGCCGGGCGCGCTGTCCGGCCCCTATGCGGCGACCAAGGCCGGCATCATCGGGCTGAGCGAGGTGCTGGCGCAGGAGCTCGCCGGCAGCGACATCGGCGTCAGCGTGCTGTGCCCGGCCATGGTGCAGAGCCGCATGGTGGACAATGGCCGCAACCGGCCGGCACGCTTCGGCGGCGCCTTCGACCTGGCGGGCGACGTCGCGAATGCGGAACGCAATGCCCGCTACCTGGCGGCCAACCGTGCCGGGCTCGATCCCGACCGGGTGCCGCCGCTGGTGCTGCGCGCGATCCGGGAGAACCGCTTCTACGTCTTCACCCACCCCGCAAGCCGGGCGGCGGTGGAGGCGCGGCATGCGCGGCTGATGGCGGGATTCGACGCGGGGAACGTCGCCGACGACTGACGACTGACGAGTGTGGAGGAACGCAACCATGCAGCCGATATCGTCCGGGCCGACCGGCGCGGCGGGTGAGGGCAGCCGGCGCGATGCCGTGCTGGTGCCGCTGCTCTGCGGCCTGGTGCAGATGCTGGATGGCTACGACCTGGTCACCATCGGCCTCGCGGCGCCCTCGCTGATGCGCGAGTGGCAGCTGACGCCGGCCGCCTTCACCGAGGCCTTCGCGCTGTCGAGCATCGGGATCATGGTGGGCGCCATGGTCGCCGGCCCGGTCGCGGACCGCTTCGGCCGGCGGCCGATGCTGCTGCTCTCCGTCTTCCTGTTCGGGATATTCTCTCTGCTGTCCGCCTGGGCGCCGTCGCTGGATGCCCTCGTCGCGCTGCGCTTCCTGACCGGGCTCGGCATCGGCGGCGCCATGCCGACGACGATCGCGCTGACCGCGGACCACGTCCCGGAGCGCTGGCGCACGACCATCATCATGTTCATGTTCTGCGGCAATACGCTCGGCGGCTTCATCGCGGGGCAGGTCGCGGCCGCGACCATCCCGAGCTGGGGATGGCACGCGATCTTCCTGATCGGCGGCGTGGTGCCGCTGGCGCTGCTGCCGCTGCTGGTCTGGCTGCTGCCGGAGTCGCGGCATCTGCGCGCGGCCGGCGGGTCTGCACCGGGAGGAGCGCGCAATCCCGTGGCGGGGCTGTTCGGGCAGGGGCTGGCCACGACGACGCTGCTGCTTTGGGCGATCTTCCTGCTGAACCTGCTCAGCATGTACGTGATCACCTACTGGCTGCCGACGGTGCTGACGCTCGGTGGCCTGACACCCGCCGCGGCGGCGGCAGCGGCCAGTTACTTTGCGATCGGCGGCGTCGCCAGCACGCTCGCACTCGGCCTGCTGCTCGCGCGCTTCCGCGCCGAATGGGTGCTGGCGGCGAACATCGCGCTCGGCGTCGCCTGCATCGCGATCCTGGTGCTGGGGGAGGCACGGAGCGCATTGCAGGGCGTGCTGCTGTTCGGTGCGGGGGCCGGGATCGTCGGCAGCCAGCTCGGCCTCAACGGCTTCGCGGCCGCTGTCTATCCGATGGCGTTGCGCTCGACCGGCGTGGGCTGGTCGCTCGGGATCGGGCGGCTCGGCGGCATCCTCGGGCCGATCCTGGGCGGCGCGTTGCTGGCGCTCGGCTTCTCGCCGGCCGCCATCCTGCTCTCGGTCTGCGCACCCGGCGCGCTGACCGTGGCGGCCATCCTGCTGCTCGGCCGGATCCGCGGCGACCGGCCGCGCACCGGCGCCGTGGAGGTGCCATCGCAGCCCTCGGCACGGCGCGCATGAGGAGATGCAGATGCTGATCGTCGTCGCCGCCGACCTCGCCATCCGGCTGGAGGAGCCCGCCGATCTCAAGCGCTTCAGCGTGCGGGTCGATGCCGACCCCGATGCGCTGGTGCGGGTGCAGCAGGCCGCATCCCGGATCGGCCGCATGCCGGATGCCGGGACGCTGTGGGTGGATGAGGCATGGCTGCGCCAGGCGTCGCCGCTGGCGGGCGACGCCGCCTGGCTGGCTGGGTTCGAGGCGATGGTCGGCCATGCGCGCAAGCATGGTTGGATCGAGGAAGGGACCGGCGCGATCCGCGCCCATGTCGTCTGGGATGGGGGAAGGGAGGACGGGAATGGCACGACGTAACATCGGCCTGGCGCTGCTGCTGGGGCTGTTGGCGGCGGCTCAACCGGCGCGCGCGCAGACCACGGAGGGGTATCCGAACCGGCCGGTCCGCATCGTCCAGACCGGCGGGCCGGGCAGCGGTTCCGACGTCGTGGCGCGGGTCGTCGCGGCACGGCTCGCCGAGGTGCTGCGGCAGACGGTGGTGGTCGAGAACATTGCCAACGCCGTGGTCGCGCACACCACCGTGGCGCGCGCCCGCCGCGACGGGCTGACCATCCTCTCCGCCGTCACCGGCGTCCTGCTCGGCCCGCTGGTCGATAGCGGCCTGACCTATGACGTGCTGCGCGACTTCGTCCCGGTCTCGCAGCTTCACGCCGCCACCGGCGTGCTGCTCGTCACTGCCGCGACGCCGGCGCGCACGGTTGCCGAGTTCGCCGAATTGGTGCGGGCCGCGCCGCAACGCTACGACCTCGGCAATTACGGCCATGGGTCGGCGAGTTCCCTGCAAGGGGCGATCCTGAATCGCCGGCTGGGCCTCGCCTTGCAGGCGGTGCCCTATCCCGGCAGCCCGCCTTTGGTGCGCGACATGCTGGCCGGCCACATCTGCTGCGGCTTCATCGATGTGGGCACGGTGCGGGATCAGCTCCGCCAGGGCAGCCTCAGGGCACTCGCGGTCACCGGCCCCTGGCGGGCAGCCCAGATCCCGGACGTGCCGACCTTCACCGAACTCGGGATACCCGGCCTGGAGCCGCAGATCTGGCAGGGCTTCTTCGTGCCGGCCGGCACGCCGACGGCGATCGTCGCCCGCCTCGGTGAGGCGACGGTGGAGGCGATGCGCAGCCCCGAGGTGATCCGCGCCATCAGTGACCTCGGCTTCCGCCCGCTCGGCTCCACGCCGGAGGAATTCGCGACCATGCTGCGCCAGCAGGAGGCGATCTGGCGCCGCATCGTCGACGAGACGGGCATCCGCATCCAGTGACGCTTCATGACAACCGGGCCGGTTTGCTCAACCGGCCCAAGGTCGCGAATGCGGCCCGCCGGTCGTCCGGCGTCACGCCGGCGGCGTGCCATCAAACAGGTCGAACCCCCATCGCCAGCGTCCACTCGTCGGCCCGCGGCTGGTGGGTGAGGCCGCGGCGGAGCGCCCAGAGATTGACTTGGTGGTGCAGCGGCACCAGGCCGACATCGGCCATCGCGAGCTCGGTCGCGCGGACGAAGATGCGCCGCCGCGCCTCGTCGTCCATGGTGGCCAGGCCCTCGGCGACCATCCGGTCGACCTCCGGGTTGGAGTAGCGCGACCGGTTGGACGCGCCCTGCCCGGTCGCGCGGTCATAGGTCGACAGCAGCGAGCCGAGCGGTGAGGACGGCTCGGCGGTGTCGATGCCCCAGCCGCCGAAGATCATGCTGTAGTCCTGCCGGCTGGCGGCCGCGATCCAGGTGGCGAAGGGCAGCGCCTGGACCTCCGTCCGGATGCCGATCCGGGTCAGCATCTGGCCGAGCGCCTGGCAGATCCGCTCGTCGTTGACGTAGCGGTTGTTGCTGCAATGGATGGTCAGGTTGAAGCCGTTGGGGAAACCCGCTTCGGCCAGCAGCCGGCGCGCGCCGTCCGGGTCGTGGGCCGGCGGCGGCAGCGTGTCCGTCCAGCCGAACCAGTCGCGCGGCATCACCTGGCCGGTCGCCTCGGCGGCGCCGTCCATGACGCGGGCGACGATGGCCTCGCGGTTGATCGCCATGCTGACGGCGCGGCGCACCCGCAGGTCGCGGAACGGATTCTGCGGCAGGGGGCGACCCTGACGGTCGGCGACGAAGGGCGAGGCCCGCTCCAGGTGATCGACGAAGACGTACATGTTGCGGTTGGCGACGGTGCGCGTCACCTGGAACCGTGCATCACGCTCGATCCGTGCGATGTCGGAGGTGGGCAAGGCATCGATGATGTCGAGGTCGCCGGAGAGCAGGGCGGCGACGCGCGCGGCGGGGCTGCGGATGAAGCGGATCGCCACACCCGACCAGGGCTCCGCGCCGCCCCAATAGGCAGCGTTGCGCTCCAGCAGGATGCGCTCGCCCGGCGACCAGGCGACGAAGCGATAGGGGCCGGTGCCGATCATCGCTCGGCCGCTGTTGTAATCGGCGGTGCTTGCACTCTCGCCATGCCGCTTCGAGACGATGCCGAAGGTCGAGAGATAGATCGGCATCAGCGGGAAGGGTGTCGCGGTGGTGAGGCGGATGGTGTGGCTGTCCAGCACCCGGGTCGCGGTGATCTGGCGGAGATAGAGCCCGAAGGAGGAGGGGCTGTTCGGCACCCGCGGCGCGCGGGCGATGGTGAAGGCCACGTCCTCGGCCGTGAAGGGGGACCCGTCATGCCAGGTCACGCCCTGCCGCAGGGTGAAGTCCCAGGTGGTGTCGTCCACCGCGCGCCAGGCGGTGGCCAGGCCCGGCACCAGGCGCTGGCGTTCATCCTGCAGGATCAGCGCATCGAAGATGTGTGCCGAGATCGCCTTGTTGGGCGCCAGGTTGTGGTAGTGCGGATCGGTCGAGGTGATCTCCGCCTCCATCCCGATCCTGAGGCTGCGCGCCGGCTGCGCCGCAGCGGGGCCGGCGCCGAGCAGGCCGGCGAAGGCGGTGAGCAGCGGGCGGCGGGCGACGGCCATGACGGTCTCCTCCTTTGTCAGCTCATGTTGAGCAAATCGCGTGCCTCCGCCGGCGTCGCCACCGCGCGGCCCATGTCGCGGGACATGCGCGCGACGCGGTCGACCAGATCCGCATTGGTCGGGCAGCCGAGCTCCGGATACTGGTAATCGCCAAGACCTGGCGCGACATGGCCACCTTCGGCGATCGCGAGCGCCGCACAGGGAAAGATGTTGGCGTGTTTGGTGCAGACCGCCCATTGGATGCTGCCATCCGCCGGCACCGCGTGCAGGAAGGCGGCGAGGCCGGCCGGCGTCGCATCGTGCCCGGCCAGGCGGCCGCCGCCGCAGAGCGGGATCTTCGCCAGCGCCGGGCTGTCGAGCAGCCCCATCTCGATGAAGGCGGCGGCCGCCCGCATGAAGGCCACCGTCCAGATGCCGAGGCTGGGCTTGACGCCGAGCTCGCGCATCGTGCGGGCGAAGAACATGCAGCTCTCGATGCTGTTCTGGTAGACCTTGTCGGTGGTCTCCCAGCGCTTCTCGGCCGGGTTGTAGCGGTCCATGTTGGTGCTGCCGATGTCGATCGTCGCGATGTCGGGCTTCGAGGCTTCGACGTGCTTGACGCGGTCCTTGGCATCGCCTTCCAGGTAGACGTTGCCGAGCGTGGTGTGGATCAGGATGTCGCTGCGGGCGCGGATCTCGCGGGTGATCTCGGCATAGAGCTCGGGGCTGTGGCTGCGCTCGCCATTCGGGCCACGGGCATGGACATGGACGATGGACGCGCCGGCCTCCCGGCAGCGCGCCGCATCCTCGGCGATCTCGCGCGGCGAGTAGGGGATGTGCGGATTGGGCCCGCGCATCTCCCATTCGTTCAGCCGCACGTTGATGATCAGCGTCTTCTGCATCGGGCGGGTCCTTGCGGCGATCAGGCGGCGATGCCGAGCATGGCGCGGGCCTCGGTGGGGGTTGCGGGCTCGCGGCCGAAGCCGCGGGCCAGGCCGGCGAAGAAGCGGACGAGCGCCGCATTGGTCGGGAAGCCGAGCTCCGGATAGGGGTAGTCGCCGATGCCGGGCGAGAGGTGCCCGCCGCGCTCCAGCGCGACGGCGGCGGCCGGCAGCAGGTTCCCCTCCTTGCAGGTCACCGTCCATTCGATGCGGCGGCCCGGCGGCAGCACGTCGACGAAGGCCAGCGTGCTCGCGATCGTGCAGGGATGGCCGCCGATGATGCCGCCTTCGCAGAAGGCGAACTGCACATAGGCCGGCTCGCGGAACACGCCCATGTCGAGCAGCGCCTCGGCGCCGCGCAGGAACGGGATCGCCCAGCAGGTGAGGTGCGGCTTGACGCCGACCCGGTCCATCTCGGCGGCGAGATGCATGCAGGTCGCGATGGTGTTGACGTAGGTGCGGTCGGTGGTGCGGAAGCGCTTCTCCGCCGGGTCGTAGACGTCGATATTGGTGCTGCCGACGTCGATCGCCGCCATGTCGGCGCGGCTCTCGCGGTCGCCTTCCATGCGCGCGATATGGGCCGAGCGCGCGGCGTCGCCCTTGATGGTGTTCTGGCCGAGCGTGCAGTCGATGACGATGTCGCACCGCGCCCGGATGCGCCGGATGATGTCGAGGTAGACCTCCGGATCGTGGGAGGGCGAGCCGTCCGGGTTGCGGGCGTGGAAATGCACGATGGCGGCGCCTTCCCGGGCGCAGGCCTCGGCGGTCTCGGCGATCTCCTCCGGCGTGAAGGGGATGTGCGGATTGCGGTCGCGCGGCGCGTACTCGTTGATCCGCGCCATTATGATGACCTTCCTGGCCATGGCCTTGTCCCTCACGCCGCGTCGCGGAGCGCGCGATCGGCCGCGGCGCCGAGCTGCTCCCGCCCTTCGGCCATCTCCTCGATGGTGCCGTAGGCGAGCATGTAGTGGCCGCGATAGCCGGCGCCCTCGATCAGCCGGAACATGGCGTCGAAGTCGATCGTGCCGTCGCCCGGCTTCAGGTGCTCCTCCTTGCCGCCGCGGTTGTCGGCCAGCCGCACCTCCTCCATCCGGCCGGGGCCGAAGGCGGCGAAGAAGCCGGCGATCCCGTCGGGCAGCATGTGCGCGTGGTTGACGGTGAAGGACCAGCGCACCGAGTGGTCGAGCTGCGCGAAGATGTGGTGGCATTCCGGGATGTCGCAGGCGAGGTAGCGCACCTCCGCATCCGCAGGCTCGGGGTTCATGTTCTCGAGCAGCAGGCGCACGCCGCGGTCGCGGGCGAGGTCCGACAGGCGCTGCAGCCGCCGGATGCCGGCATCCATCCGGCGCCGGTAGTCGCCGGTGAAGTGGAAGCCGGCATGCAGCACGATCCATCCGGCGCCGAGCGGTGCCGCGAGGTCGATGTAGCGGTCGAGATAGGCGTCGACCGCCTCGCTCAGATAGGGCGCGGTCTCCGCCATGTTGACGGCCGAGAGGGTGTGCAGGCCGAGCCGGATGCCGGCCGCCTCGGTGGCGTGGCGGAGGGCGGCCAGGCGCGTGGCGTCGAAATCGGCGAAGGCATTGCCGGTGTCGCCCAGCCGGACGTCGATGTGGCGGATACCGCGCTCGGCGGCCCAGCGGATCGCCGCCTCGATCGGCAGCCGGGCGCCGAAATCGATGCCGATGCGCTCCCTCATCATGGCCATCGGGCGCCTCTCTCTCATTATTGTCGACAATCAGGAGTGCGCCAGAGGAATCGAGGCCTGTCAAGGCGGGTGATCCGACCTCAATGTTGACAAACGCCGCCCCAGGGCTTCGCATGCGGGTCGATCCGCCGGAGCGACCCATGTCCGCCTTGCCCGTCGCGCCCCTGCCGCCCGATGCCCCGGAGCGCCGCATCGCCTACCGGCCCGGGGCGCCGCTCGCCCGGCCCTTCGCGCCGCGCCGCGCCGATTTCGCGGCCGGCCGCGACAGCCCGCGCGCCTTCCTCGACGCTCGGATCGCGGCGATCGAGGACAGCGAGGCGGCGATCGGCGCCTTCGTGGCGCTCGACCTCGCCGCGGCACGGCGCGCCGCCGATGCCGCGACGCGTCGCTGGCGGGATGGCAGCCCGCTCTCGGCGGTCGACGGCATGCCGGTCGTCGTCAAGGACATGATCGAGACCGCCGACCTGCCGACCGCGATGAACAGCCCGATCTACCAGGGCTGGCAGGCGCGGCGCGACGCGGCCGCGGTGCTCGCGCTCCGCGATGCCGGCGCGGTCATCCTCGGCAAGACCGTCACGACGGAATTCGCCTGCGGCAACTCCGGGCGCACCCGCAACCCCTATGACAGCCGCCGGACGCCAGGCGGCTCCTCCAGCGGCTCCGCCGCCGCGGTCGGCGCCGGCATGGCCAGCCTCGGGCTCGGCACCCAGACCCATGCCTCCACCATCCGCCCGGCCGGCTATTGCGGCGCCTATGCGCTGAAGGCGACGCATGGCGCGCTGCCGAGCGGCGGCCTGGCGCCGCTGGCGCCGACGCTGGATCATCTCGGCCTGATCGGCGCCGGGCTCGAGGATGTCTGGACCGCGGCGGCGGCAATCGTGGCGCGGGCCGGCGGCACGCCGCCGCATCCCGGGCTCGCGGGGCCCGCGGAGACGCCGGCGGCCGCGCGGCCCGCGACCCTCGTCCGCCTCGCCACCAAGGGCTGGGCGGAAACGCCGCCCGCCGCCCAGGCGGTGTTCGAAGCGGCGGTCGATCGCCTCGCGCGCGCCGGCGTCCGCATCCTCGATGCCGCCAACGATGCCGAGACCGCGGCGCTGGAACAGGCGCTGCTCGGCATCGACGGCTTCGCCAACGACCTCCTCGCCTGGGAAGCCCGCTGGCCGCTCGCCTCCTATCGCGCGCATGGCCCCGGGATGGTCGGCCAGCGCATCCAGGACCTGCTGGACCGCGCCGCCGGCCTCGATGCCGAGGCCTATCGTCGGGCGCTCGCCGATCGGGACGCGCTGCGCCGGCGCGTCGCCGGCTTCGCCGCGCGCGCCCAGGGTTTTGTGATGCTCGCCTCCAGCGGGCCGGCGATCGCCGATCACGCCTTCACCGGCTCACGCAGCTACGCGCTGCCCTGGACGCTGGTCGGCGGCCCCGCCTTCGCGCTGCCGCTGCTGGCGGCGGAGGAATTGCCGCTCGGCGTGCAGCTCGCGGGTTTCTGGGATCGCGACGCCGAATGCTGCGCCATCGCCGGCTGGCTGCGCGATACCCTGCTCGGAGAGGTTTAGTGAGGAGGCGCCCCGCCATGTTCCGCCGCACGCTGCTCGCCGCAGTGCCGGGCCTGCTCGCAGCACCCCGCCTCGGCGCCCAATCCTGGCCCAGCCGGCCGATCCGCCTCGTCGTCGGCTTCCCGCCGGGCGGCACCACCGACATCGCCGCGCGGCTGATGGCGCCCAAGATGCAGGCCGCCCTCGGCCAGCCGGTGGTGGTCGAGAACCGCACCGGCGCCGGCGGCAACATCGCCACCGAATACGTGGTGCGCGCCGCACCCGACGGCTACACGATGCTGATGGGCACGATCGGCGGGCTGTCGATCAACCCGGCCCTCTACGGCAATCTCACCTTCGACCCGCAGGCCGACCTGGCGCCGATCACCCGGGTCGCGATGATCCTGAACGTGCTGTCGGTGCCGGCGGCCAAGCCTTGGCGCAGCGTGGCGGAGCTCGTCGCGGCGGCGCGCACGGCCCCGCTCACCTTCGGCTCCTCCGGCGCTGGCGGCGCCGGCCACCTGGCCGGGGAGCAGCTCAACCTGATGGCGCGGCTGCAGAACATCCACGTGCCCTATCGCGGCGGCGCGCCGCTGATCACCGACCTGATGACCGACAAGATCGACTTCGCCTTCACCCCGGCCTCCGGCGCCGAGCCGCAGGTGGAAGCCGGGCGCCTGCGCAACCTTGCGGTCTCGACCGCCACGCGCAGCCGGCTGCTGCCCGATCTGCCGACCGTCGCCGAGAGCGCGGCGCTCCCCGGTTTCGACATGACCGACTGGAGCGCGCTGATGGCGCCCCGCGGCCTGCCCGATCCGGTGCTGCAGGCGCTGCTGCGCGCCGCGCATGCCGCACTCGCGGATGCCGAGCTGGTGGCCGCGCTGGCGCAGCGCCGGATCGAGACGGTGCCGAGCTCGCCCGCCGAGCTCGCGGCCTTCCTCCGCGCCGAGACCGAGAAATGGACGCCGGTGGTCCGCGCCTCCGGCGCCTCGGCCGGCTGATGCCAAAGCTGAATACCCTGACCGCCACCGAGGCGGCGCGCCGCTTCGCGGCCGGGACCGCGACGGCGCGCGCGATCGTCGAGGATTGCCTGGCCGAGGTGGAACGGCGCGAAGCCGCGGTGATGGCTTTCGCGCATCTGGACGCGGACGGTGCCCGCGCCGCGGCCGATGCGCTCGACCGCCGCGGCGGCGCGCCGCCTTTGGCCGGCGCCGTCTTCGGCATCAAGGACATCATCGATACCGCCGACATGCCGACCGGCTACGGCTCGCCGATCCATGCCGGGCACCGCCCGGCGGCGGACGCCGCCATCGTCGCGCTGTCGCGCCGCGCCGGCGGCATCGCGCTCGGCAAGACCGTCACCACCGAATTCGCCAATGTCCATCCGGGCCCGACCCGGCACCCGATGGACCCCGCGCGCACGCCTGGCGGATCGTCCAGCGGATCCGCCGCCGCGGTCGCGGCGATGATGCTGCCGCTGGCGCTCGGCACCCAGACCACCTCCTCGACCATTCGCCCGGCCTCCTTCTGCGGCGTCGTCGGCTTCGTGCCGGGGATGGGGGTGATCACCTGCTCCGGCGTGCGGCAGGCCGCGGGCTCGCTCGACCGCGTCGGCCTGTTTGCCCGTTCGGTCGCCGACATCGCGCTCTATCACGACGTGCTGCGCGGGGAGGCGCCGGGCCCGGCGCCGGAGAGCGAGGCCTTCGCGCCGGCGATCGGATATTGCGGCCGGCATCTGGCCGAGCGGATGGAGGCCGCGACGCCCGGTTTGCTCGACGGGCTGGCAGCGCGGCTGGCGGCGCGCGGCGCCCGCGTCGCCGATGTCGCGGTGCTACCCGAATTCGGCGCGCTGGCCGAGGCGCATCGCGCGATCTCGAGCTACGAATTCGTGCGCAACTTCGCCCACGAGATCGACCGCCACTGGGACCGCATCAGCACCACGCTCCGCCAAGGCCGGATCGCGGATGGCCAGGCCTGCACGGAGGCGCGATACCGGGAGGCGTTGCAGCTCGCGACATCCGCGCGGGGACGCCTCGATGCGCTGTTCGGCCCGCATGACGTGCTGATGGCCGCCGCCGCCGCCGGGGAAGCGCCGCTCGGCACCGCCACCGGCGATTTCGCCTTCTGCGCCGCCTGGACGGTGCTCGGCCTGCCGGCGCTGTCGCTGCCGCTGCTGACCGGCCCGGCGGGGCTGCCGATCGGCGTCCAGCTGCTGGCGCGGCCCGGGCAGGAGGCGCGGCTGCTCGCCGCCGCCGCCTGGATCATGCGCCATGGCGCATGACCTCGCGGCGTTGCTGCCGGCGCCGCTGCCGGCGGCGTCGCCGACCCATGCCGACCGGCTGTTCCGCGCGATCGAGCAGGCGATCGTCAGCGGCGAATTCCCGACCGGCAGCCGCCTGGGGGAGGAAGCGCTGGCCGCCCGCTTCGGCGTCAGCCGCGGGCCCCTGCGGGAAGCGCTCCGCCAGCTCGAAGGCCGCGGCCTGGTGGTGCGGCTGCCGCATAGCGGGGTGCGCGTCGCGTCGCTGACCACCGCCGACCTGATCGAGATCTACCAGATCCGCGCCAACCTCGAAGGCCTCGCCTGCCGCCTGGCGGCGGAGCGCGCGACGGCCGAGGGGCTGGACGCGCTGATGGCATTGCTGGAACGGCATGCGGGCGATGCGCGGCTTCAGGCCGGCGAAGCCTATGTGCAGGAGCACGGCGATTTCGACTTCCACTACGCGGTCGCCATGCTGTCCGGATCGCGCCGGCTGCAGCAGTTGCTGTGCCACGACTACTATTCGCTGATCCGGCTGTTCCGCTTCCACACCGGCAACAGCCGCACCCGCGTCACGACCGCGTACAAGGACCACCTGCATATTTGCGAAGCGCTGCACCGGCGCGATGGCGAACTGGCCGAGATGCTGATGCGCCGCCACGTCGACGCCGCCCGACGGGAGCTGGAGGCGATGCAGCTACCGGCGCGCCCGCCGGGGTGAGGCGGGAGGCAACTTGTAAGCGGTATTTACAGGTTCAAACCGAGGGTTCGCCTTGGCTCAGCCGGCGGTGCCGACGGGCGCGGTCTGGCCGGCCTCCACGCGGAGCACGGTGATCGCGTCCGGGTTCTGCAGGGCGCCGCCATCGGTCCGGATGCCGGCCTGGGCCGGGATCGCGAGGCCGAGGAGGACGGCGGCGAGGGCGGCGAGGGCGATGGGGCGCATGGTCCGGTTTCCTGTTCTGGAAGGCGAAGCGGGCTTCGCTGACCCGCCCCTTATGGACCCCCGGCCGTCGCGGCAGGATCGCGCCGATCGTCACCTCGTGTCGCATTTGTCGCGTGGGGCCGCCCGGGTACCATGCGACCTGCCACGCACTTTTCCAGAGGAAACGCCCATGCAACGCCGCGACCTGAACGCCGCCGACGCGCCCGCGCCGGCCGGCCAGTACACCCAGGCCGTCGAGGTCACCGGCGCCAGCCGCACCCTCTATGTCAGCGGCCAGGTCGGGATCGCCGCCGACGGCACCGTCCCCGACGATGTCGTCGCGCAGAGCCGGCTGGCCTGGGCCAACCTCGCGGCCCAGCTCAGTGCGGCGGGGATGACGCTCGACAATGTGGTGAAGATCGTCACCATCCTGCCGGATGCCGCCGACATCGCCGGCAGCCGCATCGGCCGCCAGGAAGCCCTCGGCGATCGCAAGCCCGCGAGCACGCTGATCATCGGCGGCCTCGCCAACCCCGCCTGGAAGATCGAGGTCGAGGCGGTCGCGGTCGCCTGACGCCTGATCGGTTGGGGATCGGACCGGGGTGGCTGTACCGATCCGGCCAGCCATCCTACGCTTTCGTCTCCCAATGCATTCATGCACCGGCCGAGCCAAGGCGTTCCAAGCCAGCGGGCAGCGAAGGGAGTGGAAGAGCGACCCATGACGGATACCAGATACCTCGCACCCCGCACGCTCGACGAGGCGGTCGGCGCCTTCGCCGCGGCGGCGGGTGCCGCCCGCATCCTGGCGGGCGGCACCGACCTGCTCGTGCAGATGCGCGCCGGCACGCTTCGCCCCGGGCTGATCATCGACATCAAGAAGATCGAGGAGATGACCGCCATCGCGGAGACCGCCGATGGCGGCTTCCGCGTGGGTGCGGCCGTCTCCGGCGCCGCACTCGCCGAGCATCCGCGCTTCGGCCAGGTCTGGCCCGGCGTGCTGGAAGCGGTGAACCTGATCGGCTCCACCCAGGTGCAGGGCCGCGCCTCGGCCGGCGGCAACCTCTGCAACGGCTCCCCGGCCGGCGACAGCGTGCCGGCGATGATCGCCGCCGGCGCCGTCGTCACCATCCAGGGGCCGGAAGGCCGGCGGGAGCTGCCGGTCGAAGCGGTGCCGGCCGCGCCCGGCCGCACCCATCTCCGCCCCGGCGAGATCGTCGTCGCCTTCACCCTGCCGCCGCGGCCGCCGCATTCGGGCGACGCCTATCTCAGGATGATCCCGCGCACCGAGATGGACATCGCGGTCGTCGGCGTCGGCGTCAGCCTGACGCTCGCGGGCGGCACCGTCACCGCGGCCCGAATCGGGCTCGGCGCCGTGGCGCCGACCGTGCTGCTGGTGGCGGATGCCGCGGCGGCGCTGGTCGGATCGCGGCTGGAGGACGCGGCGCTGGAAGCCGCGGCCGCCGCCTGCCGCGCCGCCTGCCGCCCGATCGACGACAAGCGCGGCACCATCGCCTATCGCACCAAGGTCGCCGGCGTGCTGCTGAAGCGCACCGCCGCGATCGCCGCCGAACGCGCCGGGAGGGCCTGAGACCATGGCGAAGCTGCACGTCTCCACCACCATCAACGGCGAACCGACGGAATTCCTCTGCGATCCGGGGCAGAGCCTGCTCGACACGCTGCGCGACACGCTTGGCCTGACAGGGAGCAAGGAAGGCTGCGGCTCCGGCGATTGCGGCGCCTGCACGGTGACGCTCGACGGCCGCATCGTCTGTTCCTGCCTGATGCTGGCGGTCGAGGCCGAGGGCCGCGCGATCGGCACCATCGAAGGCATGGCGGATGGCGAGGCGCTGCACCCGCTGCAGCAGAAATTCCTGGAAATGGCGGCGCTGCAATGCGGCATCTGCACGCCCGGCGTGCTGATGGCGGCGAAGTCGCTGCTGGAGCGCAATCCGGATCCGAGCGAGACCGAGGTGCGCTACTGGCTGGCCGGCAACCTCTGCCGCTGCACCGGCTACGACAAGATCGTCCGCGCGGTGATGGAAACCGCCGAGGAGATGCGGGGGGCCGCGCGATGAACGTCATCAACAACAAGTGGATCGGCCAGCGCACGATCCGCCCGGACGGCGCCGACAAGGTGACCGGCCGCGCCGCCTATGCCGCCGACACCACCATGCCCGGCATGATCTGGGGCAAGGTGCTGCGCAGCCCGCACGCCCATGCCCGCATCATCGGCATCGACACCAGCAAGGCTGAGGCGCTGTCCGGCGTGAAGGCGGTGGTGACCGCGAAGGACATCGTCGACTTCCCGATCGAGAAATCGGTGATGCTCGGCATCCAGGACATGCGCTGGATGTCGCGCAACGTGATGGCGCGGGAGAAGGCGCTGTTCCACGGCCATCCGGTCGCCGCCGTCGCCGCGACCACCGAAGCGATCGCCGCCGAGGCCTGCGCCTTGATCGAGGTGCAGTACGAGGAGCTGCCCTGGGTCATCGAGATCGAGGATGCGATCAAGCCCGACGCACCGATCCTGCACGACTTCCTGAAGCAGGACGGCAAGCCGAGCAACATCGCCGGCAAGCTGGAACACAAACTGGGCGACGTCGCCGCCGGCTTCGCCGCGGCCGATGTGGTGATCGAGCGCAGTTTTGCGACGCGGCCGGTGCACCAGGGCTACATCGAATCGCATGCCTGCCTGGTCAGCGTGACCGATGGGAAGGCCACGATCTGGAGCTCGAGCCAGGGCCAGTTCATGGTCCGCGCGATGTGCGCCTACCTGACCGGCATCCCGCAGAGCGACATCCGCGCCATTCCGGCCGAGATCGGCGGCGGCTTCGGCGGCAAGACCATCATCTACCTGGAGCCGCTGGCGCTGGTGATGGCCCGGAAATCCGGCCGTCCGGTGAAGATGGTGATGACGCGGGAGGAGGTGTTTCGCGCCTCCGGCCCGACCTCCGGCTCCATGAGCCGGGTGAAGATCGGCGCGACCAAGGATGGGAAGATCGTGGCGGCGGAGGGCACCTTCCACCTCCAGGCCGGGGCGCTGCCCGGCTCGCCGATCCGTGGTGCAGCCGGCTGCGCCTTCGCGCCCTATGACATCCCGAACGTGCATTCGCTCGGCTACGACGTCGTCTCCAACCGCTCCAAGGTCGCGGCCTATCGTGCGCCGGGTGCGCCGATCGGCGCCTACGGCGTCGAATGCGTGCTGGACGAGGTGGCGGAGGCGCTGAAGATCGATCCGCTGGAGTTCCGCCTGCGGAACGCGGCGAAGCAGGGCACCAAGGCGGCGCATGGCCCGGTCTATCCGCGCATCGGCTTCGTCGAGACGATCGAGGCGGCGCTCGCGCATCCGCACTACAAGGCGCCGCTCGGCAAGCATCAGGGGCGGGGCGTCGCCAGCGGCTTCTGGTTCAACGCCGGCGGCGAATCGAGCGCCCAGCTGAACGTGACCGAGGACGGCAACGTCGTGGTGACGACCGGTCACCCCGACATCGGCGGCTCCCGCGCATCGACCGCCAACATCGCCGCCGAGCTGCTCGGCATCGACTACCGCCGCGTCTCGGTGCTGATCGGCGACACGGCGACGATCGGCTACAGCAATCTCACCGGCGGCAGCCGCGTGACCTTCGCCTCCGCCATGGTCGTCACGCAATCGGCGGAGAAGGTCATCGTGACGCTGCGCGAACGCGCGGCGAAGATCTGGAAGATCGACCCCGAGGCGGTCACCTGGGAAGATGGCGAAGCGCGGCCGGCCGGCGACAATGCCGGCAAGTTCCCCGCACTCACGCTCGCCGAGATCGCGGCGCGCGCGAGCGAGACCGGCGGGCCGATCGGTGCCGGCGTCCAGCTCAACACCGCCGGCGCCGAAGGCGGCTTCGCGACCCATGTCTGCGACGTGGAGGTCGACCTGGACCTCGGGATCGTCCGCGTGCTGCGCTACACCTCGTTCCAGGATGTCGGGCGGGCGATCCACCCGAGCTACGTCGAAGGCCAGATGCAGGGCGGCGCCGCACAGGGCATCGGCTGGGCGTTGAGCGAAGCGTACCTGTATGACAAGCGCGGCCGCGTCGACAATGCGAGCTTCCTCGACTACCGGATGCCGGTCTGCTCCGACCTGCCGATGCTCGACACCGTGATCATCGAGGTGCCGAACCCGAAGCACCCGCAAGGGGTGCGCGGGGTCGGCGAGGTGCCGCTGGTGCCGCCGCTGGCCGCCATCTCGAACGCGGTCTACGACGCGCTCGGCCGCCGCTTCTACAGCCTGCCGATCTCGCCGCCCCGGGTGCTGGAAGTGCTGGAAGGAACGTGACGTCGGCGCCTGCGAAAGACGGAGGCCGTGCGGCGCCGGATTTCGTTGTTTGAGCCCCGCCTGCCCTGATAGGTCTTGCGTCGATCAAGCACCAGAGCGCCGAACGCGCCTATCAGGGACAGGAGAGACAGGATGGCGAAGCTCAACGTCAACGGACGCGTCATTGAGGTCGCGGTCGAGGACGACACGCCGCTCCTCTGGGCGCTGCGCGAACAGCTCGGCCTGACCGGCACCAAATACGGCTGCGGCATCGCGCAATGCGGCGCCTGCACCGTGCATGTCGACGGCGTCGCCACGCGCGCCTGCGCGACGACCGTCGCGGCCTTCGACGAGACGCGGAAGATCGTCACGATCGAGGGCCTGTCGCCCGACAGCAGCCATCCGATCCAGCAGGCCTGGCTGGCGCTGGACGTGCCGCAATGCGGCTTCTGCCAGCCCGGCATGATCATGGCCGCCGCCGCCTTGCTGGCCGCGACGCCGCGCCCGACCGAGGCGCAGATCCGCGAGGAGGTCACGAACATCTGTCGCTGCGGCACCTACAACCGGGTGATCGCCGGCATCCAGCGGGCCGCCGGCCCGGCCGCGGCCGGTTGAGGGGGGACATCCGATGAACGCCATCCGCATGCCCACGCGCCGCGGCGTCCTCGCCGGCGCCGCCCTCGGCGGCCTGACCCTCGGCTTCCGCATCCCGCTGCCCGGGGAGGCGATCGCCCAGACGGCGGCCGCGCCCACGTCACCCGAGGTGAATGCCTGGGTCGTGGTGAAGCCCGACGACAGCGTCGTCATCCGCATCGCCCGGTCCGAGATGGGCCAGGGCACGCTGACCGGCCTCGCCCAGCTCGTCGCCGAGGAGCTGGAATGCGACTGGGCGAAGGTGACCACCGAATATCCGACGCCCGGGCAGAACCTGGCGCGCGGCCGGGTCTGGGGGAACATGTCGACCGGCGGCAGCCGCGGCATCCGCGAAAGCCACGAATACGTCCGCAAGGGCGGCGCGGCGGCGCGCATGATGCTCTTGCAGGCGGCGGCCAATGCCTGGTCCGTCCCGGCCGGCGAATGCCGCGTCGCCGCGGGCGTCATCACCCATGTCCCGACCGGCCGCAGCACCAGCTTCGGCCGCGTCGCCGAGGCGGCGGGGCGCCTGCCGGTGCCTGCGGAGGTGCCGTTGAAGGATCCGGCCGCGTGGAAGCTCGTCGGCCGGCCGGTGCCGCGGCTCGACACCGCCGCCAAGCTGAACGGCAGCCAGGTCTACGGCATGGACCTCACGCTGCCGGGCATGCTGAACGCGGCCATCCACGCCTGCCCGGTCTTCGGCGGCAAGGTTCGCAGCGTCGATTCCGCCGCTGCCGAGCGGATGCCCGGCGTGCGGCGCGTGCTGCGGGTCGGCGACTACGCCGTCGCCGTGGTGGCCGACACCTGGTGGCGCGCGAAGACCGCGCTCGAGGCGGTGACGATCACCTGGGACGAAGGCGATCATGCCCGGGCGAGTTCCGCGGCGTTCGCCGAGGTGATGAAGGCGGCGCTCGATGCGCCCCAGGCCGCGGTCGGCAACCGCGCCGGCGATGCCGCCGCCGCGATCGCGGGGGCCGCGCGCAAGGTCGAGGCGGTCTATTCCTACCCGCACCAGAACCACGCCTGCATGGAGGTGATGAACGCCACCGCCGTCTGGACGCCGGAGCGCTGCGAGGTCTGGACGCCGACCCAGAACGGGGAAGCCGCGCATGCCGCCGCCGCCGAAGCCGCCGGCCTGCCGCCGGCGCGCTGCGAGGTGCACAAGATCCATCTCGGCGGCGGCTTCGGCCGGCGCGGCGCGGTGCATGACTGGGTGCGCCAGGTGGTGGACATCGCCAGGCAGATGCCCGGGACGCCCGTCAAGCTCATCTGGTCGCGCGAGGAGGACATGCTGCAGGGCCGGTTCCACCCGGTCACCATGTGCAAGCTGACGGCCGGACTCGACGCTGAGGGCAACCTGGCGGGGCTGCAGATGCGCATCGCCGGCCAATCGATCGTCGCCGGTATCTTTCCGCAGAACATCCGCGACGGCCGCGACCCGGTGGTGTTCCAGGGGCTGAACGCCGCGAGCAACGAGGCGGATATCGGCTACGGCATCCCGAACCTGCTGATCGACCACGCCATGCGCAACCCGCATGTGCCGCCGGGCTTCTGGCGCGGGGTGAACCTGAACCAGAACGCGATCTACCTGGAATGCTTCATGGATGAGCTGGCGCATGCCGCGGGCAAGGATCCGCTGGAGTTCCGGCGCGCGCTGATGCGGAACCATCCGAAGCATCTGGCGGTGCTCGAAGCGGTGGCCGCGCGCATCGGCTGGGGCACGCCGGGCGCGCCCGTGAACGGCCAGCCGGTGTTCCGCGGGCTGGCGCAGACGCATGGCTTCGGCAGCTATGTCGCCGCCTGCGCCGAGGTCTCGGTCAGCGATGCCGGCACGCTGAAGGTCCACCGCATCGTCGCGGCGACCGATCCGGGCTACGCCGTGAACCCGCAGCAGATCGCGGCCCAGGTCGAAGGCTCCTTCGTCTACGGGCTCTCGGCCGCGCTCTACGGCGAATGCACGGTGAAGGACGGCCGCATCGAGCAGACCAATTTCGACAGCTACCAGGTGCTGCGCCTGGACGAGATGCCGAAGGTGGAGACCATCGTCGCCGCGACCGGCGGCTTCTGGGGTGGCGTGGGCGAGCCGACCATCGCGGTCGCGGCCCCCGCGGTGCTGAATGCGATCTTCGCGGCCACCGGCAAGCGGGTGCGCGACCTGCCGCTGAAGCACACGAGCCTCCGCCGGACGTGACGGCGATGGCGCCGCGTTTGGCGCTGCTGGTGTTGCTGGCGGTGCCGGCGCAGGCGGAGGAGGCGCCGCCGGGCGCCTCCGGCTGCCTCGGCTGCCATTCGCCGAGGCGGGCGGATGCGGCCATGCCGTCGTTGCGCGGCCGCGACCCCGCCGACGTCGCGGCCGCACTCCGCGCCTTCCGGGAAGGGACGCGGCCGGCGACCGTGATGGACCGCCTGGCCCGCGGCTTCACCGACGCCGAGAGCCGCGCGGTCGCGGCCTGGGTGGTGCGGTGAAACTCGCGCGCCGGGCGCTGGCGGGGCTGCTCGCGACGCCGGCGCTGGCGCAGGCGGTGCCCGCGGTGGTGGTCGTCGGCGGCGGCTTCGGCGGCGCGAGCTGCGCGCGCGCCCTGGCTCGGAACCGGCTGGCGGTCACGCTGGTCGAGCCCAATCCGACCTATGTCGCCTGCCCCTTCAGCAATGCCGTCATCGCCGGGTTGCGGCCGATGGCGCGCCAGCGCTTCGGCTACGACGCGCTCCGCGCGCAGGGCGTCGCCGTGGTGCATCAGGCCGCGACCGGCATCGATGCCACGGCGCGCCGGGTCAGGCTCGCCGACGGCAGCGTGCTCGCCTATGACCGCCTGGTCCTGGCACCCGGCATCGCGCTGCGCTTCGACGCACTCCCCGGCTACGACGAGGCCGCGGCCTCGGTGCTGCCGCATGCCTGGCAGGCGGGCGCGCAGACCGAGCTGCTGCGCGCCCAGCTCGAGGCGATGGAGGATGGCGGCACGGTGGTGATGGCCGTTCCCGCCAACCCCTATCGCTGCCCGCCCGGCCCCTACGAGCGTGCCAGCTTGATCGCCCATTACCTCAAGACAAGGAAGCCTCGCTCGAAGCTCCTGGTGCTGGACGCGAAGGACGTGTTCTCCAAGCAGCGGCTGTTCGAAGCGGCCTGGGCTGCGCTCTATCCGGGCCTGCTGGAATACGTGCCGCTGTCGGCGGGCGGCCGCGTGACGGGCGTGGACCCGGCGGCGCGCGCCGTGGCGACGGAGTTCGGCGATCACGCCGGCGCCGTCGTGAACGTCATCCCGCCGCAGCGGGCCGGCGAGATCGCGCGCATCGCGGGGGCCGCCGACCGCAGCGGCTGGTGCCCGATCGACCCCGGCAGCTTCGAATCCCGGCTGCTGCCCGGCGTGCACGTGATCGGCGACGCGGCCATCGCCGGCGCGATGCCGAAATCCGCCTTCGCCGCCAATGCGCAGGCCCGGGTCTGCGCCGACGCCGTCGCGGCGCTGCTGCGCGGGACGCCGGTGCCGGAGCCGCGGCTGCTGAACACCTGCTACAGCCTGGTCACACCCGGCTACGGCATCTCGGTCGCCGGCGTGTACCGACCGGTCGAGGGCGTGCTGGCCGACATCCCCGGCGCCGGCGGCACCAGCCCGCCCGACGCGCCCGCTTCGGTGCGCGAGGCCGAGGCGCGCTATGCCGAGGACTGGTTCGGGACGATCACCGCCGATGCCTTCGGCTAGGCTCATCGGTGTGGTGCTGCTGGCGCTGGCCGGTCCCGCCCCGGCCCAGGACGACGCCATGCCGACCCCGCTGACCGGGACGCCCGGTGATGCTGCCGGCGGGCGCGCGATCGTCGCGGACCGGCAGCGCGGCCTCTGTCTGCTGTGCCATTCCGGGCCTTTCCCGGAGGAGCGCTTCCAGGGAAACCTGGCCCCGGACCTGGCCGGCGCCGGCAGCCGCTGGTCCGAAGCGCAGCTTCGCCTGCGTCTGGTCGACAGCCGCCGCTTGAACCCGGACAGCATCATGCCCTCCTACTACCGCATCGAGGGGCTCAACCGCGTCGCGCCGCCTTTCCGCGGTCGCACGGTGTTGAGCGCGCAGGAGATCGAGGACGTGCTGGCCTACCTGCTCACCCTGCGGGACGGGACGACCCGATGAACGCGACCCGCCGCCTGATCCTGGCCGCGCCCGCGCTGCTGTTGCGCCCGCTGGCCGCCTGGGCCTCGCCCGAGGCGATGGCGGAGGCGGTGCGCGGCTTCACCGGCGGCGCGGCGGTGCAGGCCGGGCGCGTGGCGATCGACATCTCGCCGCTGGTGGAGAACGGCAACACCGTGCCGCTCTCGGTCGTCGTGGACAGCCCGATGACGGCGGCGGACCACGTCCGCGCCATCGCCGTCTTCAACGAGCGCAACCCGCAGCCGCACGTCATTACCGCGCGGCTCGGGCCGCGCTCCGGCCGGGCGGTCCTGGCGACCCATATCCGCCTCGCGACCTCGCAGACGCTGCTGGCCGTGGCGGCGCTCTCCGACGGCAGCTTCTGGTCGGACCGCGCGCAGGTCGTCGTCACCCTCGCGGCCTGCGTGGAGGGCTGAGGGATGGCGCGCGTCCTGCTCAACATCCCCCGCAGCGTCCGGCCGGGCGAGGTCGTCGCCATCCGCACGCTGATCCAGCACGGCATGGAAACCGGCTATCGCCCCGGCGCGGATGGGGTGGTGCTGCCGCGCGACATCATCCGTCGCTTCACCGCCACCTATGACGGCGTGGAGGTCTTCGCGGCCGAGCTCTCGCCGGCCATCGCCGCCAACCCCTTCCTCTCCTTCACCTTCGCCGCGACCGTGACCGGCCCGCTGGTGCTGCGCTGGCAGGGCGACAACGGCTTCGACCAGACCGAAACGCGCGAGATCACGGTGGCGGCGTGAGGGGCGCCCTGGCGCTCGCGCTCCTGGCACCGCTCTGCCTTGCCGCCGGCGCCGAGGAACGCCGGTCCGGCTTCGCGGACATGGCGCGCGAGACCCAGGCCATGCAGCAGGACGACACCGCCAATCCGGGCCTGCTCTGGGTGCTGGAGGGCGAGGCGCTGTGGAACCGGCCGGCCGGCGCGGCCGGCCGATCCTGCGCGAGCTGCCACGGCAGTGCCGAGGCCTCGATGCGCGGCGTCGCCGCGCGCTACCCCGCCTGGGACGAAGCCGGCGCCGCGCCGATCGACCTCGCCGGGCGCATCGCGCAATGCCGGGAAGCCCGGCAGGGCGCGCCGCCGCTGGCGCGGGAGAGCGAGGCGCTGCTCGCGCTCACCACCTATGTCGGCCACCAGTCGCGCGGCCTGCCGATCGACCCACCGTCCGATCCGCGCCTGGCGGCGGCGCGCGCCCGGGGCCAGGCGCTCTATGCCGAGCGGCGCGGCCAGCTCGATCTCTCCTGCGCGCAATGCCACGACGACCAGGCAGGCCGCCGGCTGGCCGGCAGCACCATCCCGCAGGCGCATCCGACGGGATATCCGCTGTACCGCCTGGAGTGGCAGTCCGTCGGCTCGCTGCAGCGCCGCCTGCGCGGCTGCATGACCGGCGTGCGCGCCGAGCCTTTCGGCTACGGATCGCCCGAATACGTCGCCATCGAGCTGTTCCTGGCCGCCCGCGCCGCGGGGCTGGCGGTGGAGACGCCGGCGGTCAGGCCCTGACGGCGGCCGCGGCTGCCCGTGCCCGGCCTCCTTTCCCGCGGCCGCGACCGGCCATAGGATCGCAGGAGCGACCGCGCGAATGCCGGCGCCATAGGGGGAACAGCATGGTGGATACGTCGCGGCGGCCGTTGCTCGGCGGCCTGGCCGGCTTGCTTGCCGCACCCGGCCTGGCGCGGCCGGCCCTCGCCCAGGGCAGCGCCGCGGCGCGGCCGATCACCATCATCGTGCCCTTCGCGCCCGGCGGCAGCACCGACGTCGTCAGCCGGCTGATGGCGGAGCGGATGACCGCCAGCCTCGGCCAGCCGGTCCAGGTGGAGAACCGCCCCGGCGGCAACACCATCGTCGGCGCCGAGTACGTGGCGCGCGCCCGGCCCGATGGGCAGACCCTGCTGATGGCCGCCGGCACCACGCTCACCATCAATCCGGTGATCCAGCCGAACCTGCCCTACACGGTGGAGGATTTCGCGCCGGTGATGCTGGCGACCACCTTCCCCTTCGGCATCATCACGCGGCTGGAGGGCGGGCCGGCGGACGTTCCGGCCTGGGTGGCGGCGGCGCGCGCCCGGCCGGGGCAGATGACCTACGGCACCAACGGCCCGACGACGCTCACCAACGTCGCGATGCTGATGGTGCTGGAGCGGCTCGGCATCACCATGCAGGACGTGACCTACCGCGGCGATTCGGTGCAGCTTTCCGCCTTCCTCGCCGGCGATATCGACATGCTGATCGTGGCCGGCGGCACCGCACAGCCGGTGCACCGCAACCGCCAGGGACGGCTGATCGCCTGGACGAGCGCCCGGCGCGTGGACTCGACGCCCGAGGTGCCCTCGATCGCCGATTTCGCGCCGGGGCTCGATGTGCTGAGCTGGTTCGGGCTGCTGGCGCCGGCCCGCACGCCACCGGAGCAGGTGCAGCGGCTCAACGCGGCTGCCAACCAGGCGCTGCAGGATGCGCGGGTGCGGGAGCGCCTGGTCACCGAAGGCCAGTTCCTGGCCGGCGGCACGCCCCAGGAGTTTTCCGAGTTCCTGCGACGTTCGGACGCCGCGTGGCGCCCGATCCTGAACCGGCTCAACGTGCCAAGGAACTAGCATGGCCCGCGTCCGCGACATCCCATCTTCCGAATTGCCGCCCGACCTCGCGGCGATCTACGAACGCTTCGCGGAAGGCTATGGCCCGTTCCGCAACCAGGTCGCGGTCTTCGCGCATGTGCCGGCGGCGCTCCGCCATTTGATGTCCATGCTGATGGAGCTGCGCGAGGCGAAGACCCTGCCCAAGCGCAGCCTGGAGATCGCGATCATCGTGGTCTCCAAGCTGAACGAATGCCACTACTGCGTCGCGCACCACACGCCCTTCCTGACGGTCGAAGGCATCTCGCCCGCCGGCATCGACCGCATCCTCGACTACGCGAATCATCCTGAGCTCGATGCAGTCGACCGCGTCGTCGTCGAATGGGCGATCGCCGCCTGGGAGACGCCGAACCGCATCCCGGATGCGCTCTACCAGCGCCTGCGCGCGCATTTCTCCGAGGCGCAGGTGGTCGAACTGACGCTCCGCACGACGCTCTGCGGCTTCTTCAACCGCTTCAACGACGCGCTGCGGATCGAGGAGGAAGCGGAAGCCCAGGCGCGCCTCGCCGCCGCGACCGGCTGACCCCGCTCAGCGGCCGATCAGCCCGGCGATCATCTGGCCATGGGCAGGCCGGGTCTTCGATGCCCAGGGACCGCAGGGCATGGGCAAGGGCCGCGAGGTTCATCAAGCACCTCTGGTTCGGTGTCCGGCGGCGCGGCGGCCTGCGCCCGGGCCGCCGGGGCTACTCGGCCGCCATGCGCGCCGCGGCCGGCGCCGGTTGCGTGCCGCGCACCAGGCGGCCGGGCAGGGTGCCGGTCGCCGCGCCGCGTTCGGTGACGACGACGCCGGAGAGGATGGTCGCGACATAGCCGTCGACGCGCTGGATCAGGCGGCGGCCCCCGGCCGGCAGGTCGTAGGCGACGCGCAGCGGGCCGATCGCCAGCCCGTCATAGTCGATGACGTTGATGTCGGCCTTGTAGCCCGGCGCGATCACGCCGCGGTCGAGCAGCCCGATCGCCGCTGCCGCGTCGCGGGTCAGGCGCCGGACCATCCAGGGCAGCGACACCCGCTCCCCGCGGGTGCGGTCGCGCGTCCAGTGCATCAGCGAATGGGTGACGGTGGAGCTGTCGCAGATGAAGCTGTAATGCGCGCCGCCGTCGCCGAGGCCCATCACGGTGTTGGGGTGCCGCATCATCTCCAGGCAGACGTCGAGGTTGCCCTCCACGTAGTTGGTGAGAGGGCGATAGAGCGTGGTGCGGCCGTCGCCGGCGACCAGCAGGTCGTAGACGAATTCCTCCACCGGCACGCCGGCGCGCGCGGCGCGACCGGCCAGGCTGTCATCGGGGTGCGGCTCGTAATTCGCCGGGTCGCCCAGCTCGAACATGCGCTCGTAGCTGTTGAGGCGGCGGCGCAGCATCGCATCCCCGGTGGTCTCGGCCAGCAGCGCGGCCCGCAGCGCCGGCGTGCGCAGCGCCACGAGGCGTTCGGCGAAGGGCAGCTGCGCGATCGCCTTGTAGCTCGGGCGCTCGCAGAACGGGTTGATCGACAGCTCGAAGCCGAGGTTGATCGCGATCGGCCGGCCCATGACCTGGGCCAGCATCGGCACGCCGGCCGCATTCGCCTCGGTCAGCAGGTCGAGCAATTGCCGATAGACGCGCGGGCGGCCCTCGCGCTGCGCGAAGGTCAGGCTGATGGCGCGGCCCTTGCTGCGTTCCGCGACGCGGCGGAGCAGCGCGAATTCCTCCTCCGGCTCGTCGAAGTCGCTGATCACCTGCAGCCAGCCGGCGCCGTGGTCGCCGATCGCCTCGGCGATCACCGCGAGCTCCTCCTCGGCGGAGCCGAGTGTCGGGGTCGGCTCGCCGGCCAGCGTCCTGTGGGCGATGGCGCGCGAGGTGGAGAAGCCGACGGCGCCCGCCTTCATGCCTTCGACCGCGAGGCGCGCCATCTCCCGCCGCTCGGCATCGGTCGAGGGCTCGCGCCGGAAGCCGCGCTCGCCCATGACATAGACGCGGATCGCCGCGTGCGGGACCTGGGCCACGATGTCGAGGTCGAATTGCCGGGCATCGAGCCGGTCGAGGAAGTCGGGAAAGGTCTCCCAGTCCCAGTCGAGCCCTTCGGTCATCACCACTTCGGGGATGTCCTCCACGCCTTCCATCAGCGCCACCAGCATGTCGCGCTGCTCGGGCCTGCAGGGCGCGAAGCCGACGCCGCAATTGCCGATCATCGCGGTGGTGACGCCGTTCCAGGAGGAGGGGTCGAGCCGGTTGCTCCACATCGCCTGGGCATCGTAATGCGTGTGGATGTCGATGAAGCCCGGGGTGACCAGCAGGCCGGTCGCGTCGATCTCGCGCTCGCCCCGCATCGCGACCTGGCCCACCGCGACGATGCGGTCGCCGATGATCGCGACGTCGCCGCGGAAGGGCGCGGCGCCGGTCCCATCCACGATGGTGCCGTTCCGAATGACGATGCTCGCGGTGTCAGCCATGGTGATCTCCCGGGGATGATCAACGGCCGGTGAGCGTCTGCGCTCCCGGGAAGAAGGGTAGGCGCGAAGGCGCCGGAGCGTAAAGCGCGGCCCGGGATTTTCCGCCTCACAACCCTGTCGTAAACTGAAGGCGGCAAAGGATGGCGGTATGGCCGGCGATCCCTACACGGTTCTGGGCGTGGCGCGCGACGCGACGCCGGAGGCCATCAAGCAGGCCTACCGCAAGCTCGCGCGCCGGCATCACCCCGATCTCAACCCGGGCAGGCCGGAGGCGGAAGCGGCCTTCAAGGCGGTCTCCGCCGCGCACGACCTGCTCTCCGACCCGGAGCGGCGCGCCCGCTTCGACCGCGGCGAGATCGACGCCGAAGGCCAGGAGCAGCGCCCCGCCGGCAGCTACCGGCAGCATGCCGAGGCCGAACGCGGGGAGCGCTACGCCCCCTACGCCGATGCCGGCACCTTCGAAGATCTCTACGCCGACCTGTTCGAGGCGCGGCGCCAGGCCGAGGCCGCGCCGCGCCGCGGCCGCGACGAGGCCTATCGCCTGGACGTCCCGTTCCTGGCCGCCGTGCTGGGCGCCACGGAACGCCTGACCCTGCCCGATGGGCGCGTGCTGAGCGTCGTGATTCCGCCCGGCGTCGCCACCGGGCAGATCCTGCGGCTGCGCGGCCAGGGTGGCGCCGGCCGCAACGGCGGCCCGGGCGGCGATGCCATGATCGCGCTCGAGGTCGCGGAGCATCCGCTCTTCCGGCGGGACGGGATGGATATCCACCTGGACCTGCCTGTGACCCTGCAGGAGGCGGTCCTGGGCGGCGCAATGGAGGTGCCGGCGCCGGCCGGCAAGGTCCGGGTGAAGCTGCCGCCCCGCAGCGATTCCGGCCACCGGATCCGGCTGCGCGGCAAGGGCGTGGCGGCGCATGGCGATCGCCCGGCCGGCGACCTGTTCCTCACGCTCCGCATCGTCATCGGGCAGCCCGACGCGGCGCTCGAGGCCTTCCTCCGGGGCTGGACGCCCGAGCATCCGCAGGACCCGCGCGCCGGGCTGGGGGCAGCGTCATGATCACCTTCGCCGTCATCTGCGCGCGCTTCACGCAGCTGCATCCGGATGATCTGCGGCGCTGGATCGCCGAGGGCTACATCCGGCCGGAACCGGCTGCGGATGAGTGGCTGTTCGAGGAGATCGACGTCGAGCGCGTGCGGCTGATCCTGGAGCTCCGCGACGGGATGCGGGTGAACGAGGATGCGCTGCCCGTCATCCTCTCGCTGCTCGATCAACTCTACGCGCTGCGCCGCCGGATGAAGCGGCTGGGCCTGCCGTCCGACGATGGTCCGGACGGTCCATGACCGCGCCTATTCCAGCCGCACGTTGTTGGCGCGGATGATCCGCCCATAGGCCTCGGTCTGCTGGGTGAGGCGGGTGCGGAAGGCGGCACCGCCATCGGCCTGCACCTCCCCGCCCAGCTCCGCGATGCGGGCGCGGATCGGGGGCTCGGCCAGCACCGCGGCGATTTCCCGCTCCAGGCGGGCCAGCGTCGCGGGCGGCGTCTGGCCCTGCGTCAGGATGCCCTGCCAGGTGCCGGAATCGGGCTCCGGCCAGCCGAGCTCCCGGAAGGTCGGCAGGTTGGGCAGGTTCGGCAGCCGGTGCTGCCCGGTCACCGCGATGCCGCGCATCTGGCCGTTGGTGACGAAGGGCATCGACTGCGTGGTGCCGGCCATGGTCAGGCTCGCCTCGCCCGTCACCAGTGCGGTCAGCGCCGGCGCGCCGCCGCGATAGGGGACGGCCACCATCTCCGTCCCCCAGCCGGCGGCGAGCGACAGCGCCACGAGGTGGGAGAGGGTGCCGGTGCCGGAATTGGCGGCATTGAGCCGCCCCGGGTTGCGGCGCGCGTACTCGACCAGGCCGGCCGCATCCTGCACCGGCAGCGCATTGGCGACCGCCAGGATATAGGGCGCGTAGATCACCATCTGCACCGTCGCCAGGTCGCGCTCGACGTCGAAGGGCATGCGCTGGAACAGGAAGGGGTTGGTCGCCAGCACCGAGACGTCGAGCAGCAGCAGGGTGTGCCCGTCCGGCCGGCTTTTCGCCACCGCATCGGCGCCGATGTTGCCGCCGGCCCCGGCCCGGTTCTCGACCACGACGTTCTGCCCGACCCGGGCCGTGAGCGAGGGCGCGATCAGGCGGGCCAGGATGTCGCTGGTGCCGCCGGGCGCGTTCGGGACGATGAGGCGGATCGGCTGGGAGAACTCCTGCGCGCGGAGTGCCGGGGCGGCGAGGAGAAGCGGCGCGCCGGCCGTCGCGTGGAGGAACCTGCGTCGCTGCATCCTGGATGTCTCCCGGCCCGTTGTCGTTGGTCGGAGCATCGGACGGGCCAGCCGCAGGGTCAACGCGGGGTGGCTCCTATTCCGCGGACGCCAGCTGCTGCCGGTTGTCGCCGGACGACAGCACGATGATCGCATCCGGGCTCTGCATGCCCGGGCCGGTCAGCAGCAGGCCGGCGCCGGCGGGGGCGGCCGAGAGGGCCAGGAGGGCGGCGGCGGTGAGGATAAGCTGGCGCATGATCGGGTTCTCCATTCCTGTGCCGGCTTCTCCGGCGATGGCGGCATCATGCCGGCTGCCTGTCGCGGGATGATCGTGCCGGTCGCCGCTGTCTGTCGTATCGGTCGCGCGACAGACGCGACAGACCGCGCGACCGGCGCGTGATACGGACACCGCCATGACCGAGGCCCCCGACAGCGCCATCCCGCCGGAGGCGGCGGCGGCGCTGCTGCCGGCGCTGCTCCGCGGCCTGCAGGCCGGCGTCGCCTTCCACGACCGGGACCTGCGGCGCCTTCTGTCGAATGCCAGCATGGACGCCATGCTCCGCCTCCCGCCGGAGGCCGCGGCGCCCGGCGCGGCACTCGCCGACCAGATCGCGGCGATGCGCGCCGCTGACCTGCTCGACGCCGCGGCGGCCGAAGGCTTCGCCGCCGCCTTCCGCGCCGAAGGCCGCGGCAGCCTCGCCTGGCAGGCCGGCGACGGGCGGCACCTGGAGCTGGTGGTGCTGCCGGCGCCGGAGGGCGGCCGGCTGGCGATCTGCCGCGACGCGACCCCCGCCCGCCGCGCCGAGCACGCGCTGGCCGAGGAGCGGGAGGTGCTCTCGACCATCATCGAGAACCTGCCCGACGGCGTGATGCTGTTCGACCGCGACTTCCGCTGGCGCACCTCGAACCGCCGGCTGATGTCCTTCCAGAACTTCACGCCGGAGGTCGCCTATCCCGGCGCCAGCGGCACCGACATCCTGCGCTTCCAGGCGCGGCGCGGCGATTTCGGGCCGCCGCCCGCGGATGCCGCGGCGCTGGAGGCGATGGTCGCCGAGCGTGCCGAGCGCATGCTGAAGCCGGGCGGCAACCGCTATGTCCGGCAGACCGCCGGCGGCTACTGGATCGACTTCAACATGATCCCGCTGCCCGATGGCGGGCTGCTGGCCTTCTACCGCGACATCACCGAGCTGAAGCGCCGCGAGGCGGAGCTGGAGGCGGAGCGCAGCCTGCTGCGCGAGGTGATCGACAGCATGGACGCGATGGTCGTGCTGTTCGGCCCGAAGGGCGAGGTGCTGCTGGCCAATGATGGCTACCGCCACATCCTCGGCATGCCGGAGCACCTGTTCGCCGCCGGCAGCACCTTGCAGGACGGGCTGCGCTGGCTCTACCGCCGCGGCGATTTCGGCTTCGAGCAGGAGGAGGATGCGACCATCGCCGCGCGGATGGCGATGATCTATGGCGGGCAGCCGCTGCGCTACACGCGGCGCACGCCGCACGGCGTCTGGGTGGAGTTCACCTATTCGCCGATCTCGGGCGGCCGTGTCATCGGCCATGCCCGCGACGTCACCGCCTTGAAGGCGAGCGAGGAGGCGGCGCTGGCCGCCCAGGCCCGCGCCGAGGAAGCCGGCGTCACGCTGCGCACCGTGATCGACGCGCTCGGCGACGGCGTGGCGCTGCTCGAAGGCAATGGCGACTGGATCGTCCACAACCGCGCGATGTGGGCGATGAACGGACTGCCGCAGTCGCTGTTCGAGGCGCATCGCAACATCCGCGACGGCTATCACCGCCACATCCTGGAAAGCGGCGAGGTGCCGCGCGTCGCGCCGACGCTGGAGGAGGATCTCGACCTCTTCATGGCGCGGTTCCGCGCACCGACCGAACGCCCCTATCAGCGGCAGCGGGCGAATGGCCGCTGGATCGAGCACCTGGTGCTGCGCATGCCGGGCGACCGGCGCCTGTTCGTGCAGCGCGACATCACGGCACTCAAGCAGAACGAGGTGGCGCTGCGCGAGGAGCGCGATGCGGCGGAAGCGGCCGGCCGCGCCAAGGCCGCCTTCCTCGCCGCCATGAGCCACGAGATCCGCACGCCGATGAACGGCGTGCTCGGCATGCTGGAAGTGCTGAGCCGCTCGGAGCTTCGCACCGACCAGGCGCGCAGCGTGACGGTGATGCGCGAGAGCGCGCATGCGCTGCTGCGGATCATCGACGACGTGCTCGACTTCTCGAAGATCGAGGCCGGGCGACTGGAGCTGGAGGCGCTGCCTTTCAGCCTGTCGGGCATCGTCGACGGCACCGTCGAGACCCTGACGCCGGAGGCGCAGCGCCGCGGCCTGGCGCTGTTCGCGACCCGGCCCGGTGCCGGCCTCGACACCTTCGAAGGCGACCCGACCCGGGTGCGGCAGATCCTGTTCAACCTGGTCGGCAATGCGCTGAAGTTCACCGAGCGCGGCTTCGTCCGCATCACCGCCGATGCGGCGACGGCGGAGGATGGCCGCGCCCGCATCCAGATCACCGTCGAGGATAGCGGCGTGGGGATGGATGCGGCGACGTCGGCGCGGCTGTTCCAGCCCTTCACCCAGGCCGACAGCTCCACCACGCGGCGGTTCGGCGGCACCGGCCTCGGCCTCTCGATCGTGCGGCGGCTGGCCGAGCTGATGGATGGCGGCGTCGCGGTCGAGAGCACGCCGGGGCGCGGCAGCCGCTTCACCGTCACGCTCCGGCTGGACGTGGCGGAGGCGGCGCCGCGCCCGGCACCGGTCGCGCCGCGGCCCGAGGCGATGGCCCCGAACCCGGACGGTGCGGCGCGCATCCTGGTCGTCGACGACCATCCGACCAACCTCGAGGTGATGGGCGCGCAGCTCGGCCTGCTCGGCATCGCTGCCGCGGCGGCGGCCGACGGCCAACAGGGGCTGGCGCTCTGGCGGCGGGAGCGGTTCGAGACGGTGCTGCTCGACATCCACATGCCGGTGATGGACGGCTTCGCCCTGGCGCGCGCGATCCGCGCCGAGGAGCAGCGGGAAGGCCTGCCGCGCACCACGCTGATCGCGGTCACTGCCAATGCGCTGAAAGGCGAGGCGGAGCGCTGCTATGCCGCCGGGATGGACGGGTTCCTGGCCAAGCCGGTCTCGCTCGACGGGCTGTCGCGGGTGCTCGGCCGCTTCCTGCCGGGGCTCGCCGCCGGGGAGGCGGGCGGCGGCGCGCTGTTCGATCCGGAAGCGCTGCGCGGTCTGTTCGGCCAGCAGCAGGACCGGCTGCTCGGCATCCTCGACGGCTTCGCCCAGCAGGCGGCGACCGACATCGCCGGCATCGGCGCGCTGCCGCCGAAGCGCCAGGCGGAGATCGCGCATCGCCTGAAGGGCGCGTCGCGCATGGTCGGTGCGAGATTGCTGGCGGAAGCGGCGCAGACGCTGGAAACCGCCGCCCGCGGCGGCGACGCCACCGGTGCGGCGCGGGCCGCCGAAGCTCTGCCGAACCTGCTCGCCGATACGCTGGCGGCGGCGCGGCCGGCCTTGGGTGCCGATGGTGGCGGATCGGTTCACGTGACCGATCCGAGGCCGCGAATGCGGCCCGCCGGCGCGCTGTAAAGCGCGCCTTACGGCACGACCCGGCGAAGCCAAGGGCGGCGGATGCCGCCCGCCCGGCGTCTGAGGGGCTCAGCTAATCCATCGGCGGGACGAACATGTAGCCGACGCCCCGGACTGATTTGAGTGCCTCCGGCTTCGCGGGATCGGCTTCGACCTTCCGGCGCAGGCGCATGATGCGGTTGTCGATGGCGCGGTCGAAGGCTTCCGCTTCCCGGTGCGCGGCCTGTTCCAGCAGCCATTCGCGGGTCAGCGGCCGGTTCGGGTGCTGCACCAGCAGCGCCAGCAGGTCGAATTCGCTCGCGGTCAGCGCATCCTCGCTGCCGTCGGCGAGGATCAGGATGCGACGCCCGAGATCGAGCCGCGCGGTGCCGACCCGGTATTCCGCCTGCAGCGCCGGTGGCGCCGGCGCATCGGTGGCGCGGCGCAGCAATGCCCGCATCCGCGCCAGCAGCTCCCGCGGCTCGAAGGGCTTGGTGACGTAGTCGTCGGCACCGGATTCGAGGCCGACCACGCGGTCGACGACGTCGCCCGCCGCGGTCAGCATGATGATGCCCATGCGGGTCGAGCGCGCCCGCGCCCAGCGTGCCAGCGCGAAGCCGTCCTCCCCATCCGCCAGGTGCACGTCGACGAGAGCGAGGTCCGGCAGGGTCTCGGCATGGGCGCGGCGGAAGTCGCGGGCGCTGCCGAACAGCGCCGGCCGCAGCCCGTGCTGCGCCAGGTACTCGGCGATGATCGTCCGCTGCATCGGGTCGTCCTCGACGAGCGCGATGCGCTTGCCGCTGCTCATGCCGGGGCTCCCTTCCCGCCGTGGCGAGCATGGCAGAGGCCGCGAGGCCGCGTAAATGCTGCTTCCATCATGCCCCGCACTTCGCACGGCCCGGTTGCGACGATGGGCTTGCGGCTCGCGCGACAGACGCGACAGGGGGGGCGCCGCGACGCGATCCGCGTGCGACGCAAGCGCCCGATGATGCGCCGCCGCCGGGGGATCCGGCGCGCCCGAACAGGAGATCGAGATGCGCAGGTTCCTGCTGGCCGCCGGCTTCGTCCTCGGCTTGGCCCCCGCCGCCTTCGCCCAATGTGATACGCGCTTCGTGCTGGTGAACCGCTCCGGCGCGCAGGTGAACGAGTTCTATTTCGGCCCGTCGAGCAACCCGAACTGGGGTTCCGATCGTCTCGGCCAGGACGTGCTGCCGAGCGGCCGGCAGATCATGTTCGATACGGGCCGTCCCGGCCCGCACGACTTCCGCGTGGTCTGGTCGAACGGCCAGAACGCCCAGGTCATGCGCATCAACATCTGCGCGACCAGCCAGATCATCGCGACGCCCTCGGGCATCGAGGCGCGCTGATTCGCCTTCGCGTGCTACGCTATCGATATGCCGCACAGTGATCGCCACGGCCTGCCGCTCTCGACCGCGTCCGATGCTGCGGCCGAGGCCTACCGGGCCGGGATCGACCTGATGCTCTCGGCCTGGACCGGCGCCGCGGAGGCCTTCGCGGCGTCGATCCGGGCCGATCCCGATTTCGCGCTGGCACATGCGGCTCAGGCCCGCCTCGAGGCGATGCGGGGCGAGGGCGCGGCCGCCCGCGCCGCGATCGCCCTCGCCCGCGACCTCGCCCACCGCCGCGGCACGTCGCGGGAGGTGGGCCATGTCGCGGTGCTGGCCGATGCGATCGAAGGTCGCACGCGCGAAGCGCTCGACGGCGCGCTGGCGCATCTCGAGGATTGGCCGCGCGATGCGCTGATCCTCTCGCTGCCGCTCGGCGCCTTCGGCCTGTTCGCCTTCTCCGGAATGTCCGATCACGACGCCGCCCGCGTCGCGCTCTGCGAGCGCCACGCGCACCACTACGGCGAGGATTGGTGGTTCCTGACCTATCGGGGCTGGGCGCGGATCGAGGCCGGCGAGGTCGCCGCCGGGCGCGACCAGGTGACGCAGGCACTCGTGATACGCCCGGCCAATGCCAATGCGGTGCACGCCCTGTCGCATGCGATGTTCGAACAGGGCGCGGGGTCGGAAGCGCAGGCGCTGATCGGCGGCTTCCTGCCGGGCTACGACCGCGCGGCGCCACTGCATGGCCATATCGCGTGGCATCAGGCGCTGGCGCTGCTGGAGGCGGGCGATGCGGCCGGCGCACTCGCGGTCTTCGCGGACCGGGTGCGGCCCGGCAGGACGGGTGCGGCGCCGATCAACGTCGTGACCGACGGCGCGTCCTTCCTCTGGCGGCTCCGCGCCTATGGCCATGAAGACCCGGCAGCGCTCTGGCAGGAAGCCGCGGCCTATGCGGCGACCGCCTTTCCCGATGGCGGCAATGCCTTCGTCGAGGTGCACCTGGCGATGATCGCGGCGGCCACCGGCACGGGCCCGCGCGCCATCCGGGATGCGGCGACGCTCGGCGAGCTGGTGCCGGCGGTTGCCCGCGCGCTCGATGCCTTCGCCGGCGGCGATCATGCCGGCTGCGCGCGGCTGCTGGAGCCGGTGGTGGCGGCGGTGGTGCGCATCGGCGGCAGCCACGCCCAGCGCGAGGTGATCGAGGATACGCTGCTGGCGGCGCTGCTGCGCGGCGGCGAGGCCGCGAAGGCCCACGTCCTGCTCGATGCCCGCCTGCACCGCCGGCCTTCGCCGCGGGATGCGAGCTGGCGGGGGGCGCTGCCGGATCGCGGCCGCATGGGTTAGGCTTTTCCACATGCTGCCGCACGACGCGATCGAAGCGCTCCACGCCACCCTCGCCCAGCGCGAGACGCCGGAAACCGTGGCCGAGCTCATCCGACGCGCGCTGCCGCCGGAGCTGGCGCAGCGCGTCCGGGCGCCGCTCCATGCCCGGATCTCGACCTCGATCCGGCATGCCTTCGGCTGGTCTTCCATGCCGACCGTGTTCAAGCCGCCGGTGCCGCTGGACGGCAGGCTTGCGAAGGTGCGGGAGCTGGCGCTGCTGTTCCTCGATGGCCACTTGCCGGAAGGCGACGATCCCGCCGAGGTCGAGCGGCTGCTCGCCGCGTTCAGCGCCCTGATCGGCAAGCCCGTCGGCGCCAACAGCTTCCGTGACGACCGCCTGAACCGCGCGCAACGCGCTGCGCTCGATCTCAGCCTCTCGCGCCGGCGCTACGACAAGCTGTTCCGCCTCGCGACCCGCCTCGAGGACCGGCTGGCGACGCTGAGGGCGGAGGAGGCGAAGCACCGCCTGCTGCTGGTGGGCAAGGCCGGGCTCGCTGCCGACCTCACCGTGGCGCGGTTCGAGGGCCACCTGCCGGCGGCCGGTTTCGTCGCCTACTACGCCGCCCGCACCAAGCTGCGCAGCGAATTCACCATCGCGGGCCAGCAAAAGCCCTTCGACGACCTGGCGGCGGCGCTGCTGTCGATCTGCGCGGAGGATGCGGCGACGCCCTGGTTCGCGGTCGCGCATGTCTTCCCGCGCGCCGACGTGCTGGCGCGGCTGAGCGCGGAGCAGCAAGGCCTGCTGCTCGGCCGCTGGTTCGGGATCCTGAGCGAGACCGCCGAGCGGCTGGAGGATGCCTGGCGCCGCTCGTCGATCGATCTTTCGACCATGGTCGTGCGGCGCGGCAACGACTCGACGACCTGGAATCTCTTCGCCGGGGCCTGGAACCGGGCGCGCGACCATTGGATCGCCCTGATCGACGCCCTCGGCATGGGCGCGCTGTTCGACCGGATGCTGCCGGGCAAGGTGATGCGCCTGATGGCGGCCGATGTCGCCGCCTGGCATCGGCAGTCCGGCGACGGCCCCCATGCCGATACCCTCGTCTGGGCCGAGCTGCCAAAACCCTGGGAGGTGCTGCGCCTGGAAGAACCCTGCGACCGCGCCAGGGTCGAGGCCGCGTGCCGCCGGCACCGCATCGACCCGGCGAAGACCGGCTGGACTGCGCCGCGGCCGCGCACGGCCGTCCAGGATTTCCGCCCGACGCCGGAGCTGGTGCATGGCGTCAGCATCGGCAGCCCCGCCATGGCGGCGTTCCTGAAGCGGATCGGCGCCTTCAGCGGCCGGCCGCCGAAGCTGGAGGGGCTTGGCGGCGCGGCGCGGGATTGACCGGACCGGGCGCAGCGGGCGACATCTTGCGGGTCATCCCGTAGCTCAGAGGCAGAGCGGTCGGCTCGTAGACCGACAGGACGCTGGTTCGAGCCCAGCCCGGATGACACCCCTCCCGTTTACCACTTCGTGTCGATTCTGTGACAAAGATCGCCGCGAATCGGCCCGGCATCGGTAGAATCATGGGTTCCTGCCGCCTCCGGCCGACCGCCAGGATCGACCCGCATGCCTTTCGATGCCACGCCCATCGACACGGCCCTCTCGCGTCACCTCGACGCGGCGCTGACGATCTCGGCCTTCCTCGGCCGGCTGATCCGGCTGGTGCCGGTGACCAGGCTGGAGATCGACGGCCCGGGTGAGGAAGGTGGCTACTGGATCGACCTCTCGCTCGGCGATCTCGCGCCGGCGGTGGAATGGCGGCAGGCCGGCGGTTTCGGCCTGTATGGCCCGGGGCCGATCCTGCCGGAGCGGCCGAGGGCGCGGCTCGCCTGCCCGCTGGCGGCGGCGGACCGGCTGGCACGCATGATCGCCTCCTGGAGCATCAGGCCGGCTGGCGCAACGGCGCCGATCCCGTCCGCAGCCGCAGGACCAGCCAGGCCGCGATCGCGAGGTTGACGAAGTTCCACAGGATGCCGTGCAGCACCGCCATGCGGTAGCTCGCGGTCGCGTCGAAGATGACGCCGGAGAGCCAGCCGCCGAGCGCCATGCCGGCAAGCGTCGACGACAGCACCAGCCCGACGCGGAACCCGGCCTCGGCGGCGGGGAAGAACTGCCGCACCATGATCGCGTAGCTCGGCACGATGCCGCCCTGGAACAGGCCGAACACCGCCGACAGCACGTAGAGCGAACCCAGGCCGTCGAAGCGCAGGAACAGCGCGAGCGCGAAGCATTGCAGCGCGGAGCCGAGCAGCAGCGCCGCCGGCGCGCCGATGCGGTCGGTGACGACGCCCGAGACCAGCCGGCTGACCACGCCGAAGCCGAGCATGAGCGAGAGCATCTCCGCCCCGCGCGCCGGGCCGAAGCCGAGGTCGACGCAATAGGCGACGATATGGACCTGCGGCATCGCCATCGCGACGCAGCAGGCGACGCCCGCGAACATCAGCAAGGCCTGCAGGGCATTGGGCCTGAGGCCGAGCCGCGCCAGCCCGTCCGCCGCCGGCAGCGCCGCCGCGGCCGCCGGCACCGGCGGGCGCCGTCGCAGCGCGAGTGCCAACGGCAGCATGGTGACCACGCAGAAGAGGCCGATGCCGACATGCGTCGCCCGCCAGCCGTGATCGGCGATGAGCTGCTGCAGGATCGGCGGCCAGATCGCGCCGGCGAAGTAGTTGCCGCTCGCAGCGAGTGCGACGGCGATGCCGCGCCGGCGCTGGAACCAGAGCGAGGTGTCGGCGACCAGCGGCCCGAACACCGCGGCGCTGCCGAGGCCGCCCACGAAGACCGCGTAGAGTGCGGCGAACTGCCAGAGCTCGCGGGCGAAGGCGGTCGCGGCATAACCGATGCCAAGACCGAAGGTCCCGATCACCACCGGCAGGATCACGCCGAAGCGGTCGGCGAGGCGGCCCATCAGCACGCCGCCGGCCATGAAGGCGAGCATGGTCAGCGTGTAGGGCAGCGACGCGGCCGCGCGGTCGACGCCGAATTCCTGCTGCACGGAGGGCAGCGTGAGCACGATCGACCACATCCCGACGCCGCCGATGGTCGCGATCAGCATGGTGGCGGAGAGCCGCCCCCAGGCATAACGGGATTCGGCGCTCATGCAGCGGGCCCGCGGTTGAGATAGCCATCCCGCGTCTGCGGCAGCTTCCAGCCGAGCACTTTTGAAGCGACCAGGGTGCGCAGCACCTGCGCGGTGCCGCCGCCGATCGTGAACATGCGCACGTCGCGGGCCATCCGCTCCAGCGGCAGCTCCCGCGAATAGCCGCGGGCGCCGTGCATCTGCAGCGCATCGCCCACGATCCGGATCGCGGCTTCGGAGGCGAAGATCTTGGCCTCCGCCGCCAGCGCCGGATCGGGGAAGGGGCTGGCGTCCGGCCCGCGGGAGCGGGCCGCCGCATGCAGCATCAGCCGCGATGCGGTGAGCTGCGTCTGCATGTCGGCCAGCATCCATTGCAGGCCCTGGAACTCGCCGATCGGGCGGCGGAACTGCTCGCGTGCCTTGAGCCAATCGCGGGCGAGCGCGAAGGCGCCGGCGGCGATGCCCATGGCGACGGTGCCGGCGCCGACGCGCTGGCTGTTGTAGGCGTTCATCAGGGCGGCGAAGCCGCGGCCCGGATCGCCCTCCGGCATCAGCGCCATCTCCGCCGGCACGAACAGGTCCTCGAAGACCAGCTCGCCTTCCGGGATGCCGCGCAGCCCCATGGTCGGCTCCTGCTTCGCAAGCCGCAGGCCGGGTGCCGCATCGCGCACCGCGAGGAAGCCGCCGATCCCCTGGTCGCGCCCGGCCTCGTCCACCACGCGCGCGAAGATCAAATGCAGGCGGGACACGCCGGCGCCGGTGATCCAGTGCTTGCGGCCGTTGATGACGTAGCCGTCGCCGTGGCGGACCGCCTGCGTCGTCATGGCGGTGGCGTCGCTGCCGGCCTCGGGTTCGGTGATGCAGATCGCCGGCTTGTCGCCCGAGAGCACGAGGCCGGCGGCGAGCCGCCGCTGCGCGGGGCTGCCATAGGCCATCACCGCCGAGATCGCGCCCATATTGGCCTCGACCGTGATGCGCGCGGTGACCGCGCAGGCGCGGGCCATCTCCTCGACCACCAGCACGGCGTCCAGGAAGGAACGGCCCTGGCCGCCTTCGGCGACCGGGATCGTCATGCCGAAGAAGCCGGCGTCGCGGAGCGCCTCCACGATGTCCCAGGGATACTCTTCGTTGCGGTCGATCTCGGCGGCGCGCGGTGCCACCCGCGCCTCCGCAAAGGCCCGGGCGCGCGCACGCAGCGCCAGCTCCGCCTCGCTCAGGCCGAAATCCATGACGTTCTCTCCCGGAATCGGGCGAAGCCTAACGCGGCCGCGACGGCGCGCCCAGCGCGCGGACGGCGCCGCATGGCTTCCGCGCCGTCCACGCATTGCTCCGGCCGCGGAAACCGCGGAGCATGGGGTGACGACAAGGGAGGGGCGGATGACGACGATCCTGGTGATCCATGGCGCCGGCATGGACATGCGCGGCAAGACCCAGATCGAGGTCTTCGGCCCGATGACGCTGCCGGAATACGACGCGGCGATCCGCGGCTATGCGGCGGCGCTCGGCGTCTCGGTCGTGATCGTCCAGTCGAACGAGGAAGCGGTCGTCGTCGCGCGGCTGCGGGAGGCAGAGGCCGATCCCGCGATCGATGCCGCGATCATCAACCCGGCCGGCTTCACCCGCGGCCATCCGGCGCTCGTCGCCGCGATCGCCGCCGCGCGCTTCCCGGTGATCGAGGTGCATATCTCGAACCCGGCGCGCCGCGGCCTGATCTCAGAGGTGGCGGGGGCGAGCCGCGGTGCGGTCGCGGGCTTCGGCGTCGCCGGCTATCGCCTGGCGATGCAGGGGCTGCTGGAGATCCTGCCTAAGCCGTAGCCGGCGCTATCCAGCGCGTCTCGGGGTCGATCGGCAGCACCGGCCGCGGCAGGCGGGTCCAGGGGAAGCGGTCGAGCATCGGGGAGGTGAGGCCGGGCGCGTCGACCTCGATGATCCGGTCATGGCCGAAGAACTCGTCGAAGCCGCCGCGGAAATGCCCGCGCGACTTCACGACCACCGCGCGCGCCGCGCCGATGTCGAGCCCGAGATGTTCGAGGAAGGCGGGATCGGCGCATTGCGTGCGGATCGAGATGACCACCACGGTGATGCCGCCGAGCCGGAGGGCTGCGGTCGCGCCCAAGGTCATCGCCGTGCCGGCGAAGATGCCGCGGCGGCCGGTGACGCGGCCGTCCGACAACGCCACCGCCTCCGCCGCCGCCGCGAAGGGCCGGCTGAAGGCGTCGTCGGCGGCGAGGGTGCCCTGCGGGCGGTTGAAGCGCGCGGTGAAGCGGGCGCCGATGCCGAGGCGATGCGCCTCCTCCGCCAGCAGCGGGTCGTGGATGACGCCGATCAGGCAGCCCTCGACGCCGGCTTCGTGGAAGGCTTCCAGGATGTGCATGGTGTTGCCGCGGCCGCCGCCGCCCGGATTGTCCGCGACATCGGCGAAGGCGAGTGGCACCTTGCTGTCGCGCGCCAGCCGCGCGGCCTCCGCGAGCGGGGTCAGCTTCGCCACGAAGCGGTCGCGCCGGTCCCAGGCGGCGATGGCCAGCCGGTCGGCCAGCGCTTCCGCCGCCGCCTGTTCCGTCGCGGTGACGACCACCGCCATGCCGTTGAACGGCGTGTCGCCATAAGCGAAGCCGCCCATCACCGAGACGTTGAGGATGCGGGCATCCTCGGCGGCAAGCGCCTGGCCGAGCTCGATCACCTCCGCATAGGGACCCTGGGCCGTCAGCATGGAGACGGTCGGCGCCACGATCGGCAGCCGCCGCAGGGCGCGATAGGCTTTTGTGCCGGTGAGCAGCCGGCGCAGGAGCTTGGCACTTTCGGCACCGCGGTCGCGCATGTCGAGATGCGGGTTGGTGCGGTAGCCGACGAAGCCGTCGCAGTCGCGGACCATGGCGTCGGAGACGTTGGCGTGCAGGTCGAAGCTGCAGACCATCGGCAGGTTGCCCAGCACCTCCCGCACCAGCGCCTGCAGCGCGCCTTCGGGGTCGTCGAGCCCGGTCGTCAGGCCGGCGCCGTGCAGCACGCAATAGACGCCGTCGACCTGGCCGCGCAGCGCCTCCAGCCCGTCCCGCCAGATCGTCATCATGCGGGTGAAGTCCGCGTGCTCGACCGGCCCGTTCGGCTCCGCCATCGCCAGCAGGATGCCATGCGGCTCCCAGGGGCCGGCGGCGTCCATGTCGGCGACGAAGCCCGGCATCTCGCCGAGCGCCTTCGGCGCCGCGCTGCGGGCATCGGCCGCGACCTCCGCGCCGGCGACCCAGCAGCGCGTCTCGAAATCGCGCAGCGCCGCCGGCGGCGCGAAGCGGTTGCACTCGATCGAGAAGCCGAGCAGCGCGATGCGCATCGGGCGGAACCCTCCTGTTGTCCAGCAGGCTACGCCACCGGCCCCTGCGGCGCGATCCCGTGATTGCGGGTTGCGGGCGCGGTCTTCGTGTGCAGACTTCGGAACCGGGAGGCCACGCCGATGCGACGCCGCCGCTTCATCGCCACCGCCGCCGGCCTCGTGGCCGCCGCCGCGCCGCCCGCGCTGGCGCAGCGCCGCGACCCCCGGGTGCTGCGCTTCGTGCCGCAGGCCAACCTGACCGCGCTCGACCCGATCTGGACGACGGCATCGATCACCGCGACGCATGGCTACACCGTCTTCGACACGCTCTACGGCACCGACGATGCCGGGCGGATCCGGCCGCAGATGGCCGAAGGCCATGACGTCTCCGCCGATGGCCGGGTCTGGACCATCCGGCTGCGCGACGGCCTGCTCTGGCACGATGGGGAACGGGTGCTGGCGCGCGATTGCGCCGCCAGCCTGGAACGCTGGAGCAAGCGCGATGTCTTCGGCCAGTCGCTGGCGGCGGCGGTCGAGAGCTGGGGCGCCGCCGATGACCGCAGCATCCGGATCGCGCTCCGCACGCCCTTCCCGCTGCTGCTGAACGCCATCGGCAAGACTGCCTCGGCCTCGGCGCTGATGATGCCGGAACGGCTGGCCCGCACCGACCCGTTCCGTCAGGTGACGGAGATGACCGGGTCCGGCCCCTATCGCTTCCTGGCCGGCGAATACGTCTCCGGCAGCCGCGTCGCCTATGCGAAGTTCGACCGCTACCAGCCGCGGCCGGAACCCGCCGAGAACACCGCCGGCGGCAAGCGCGCGCATTTCGAGCGCGTCGAATGGCACGTGATGCCGGACAGCGCGACGGCGGCGGCGGCGCTGCAGTCGGGCGAGGTCGACTGGTGGGACCAGGTCAATCCGGACCTGACGCCGCTGCTCCGCCGCAACCGGAACCTCAGCGTCGCGGTGCACGATCCGTCGGGCTACATCGGCACGCTCCGCTTCAACCACCTGCATCCGCCCTTCGACAATGCCGGGGTGCGGCGCGCCATCCTCTATGCCGTCAACCAGGACGACTACCTGCGCGCCATCACCGGCAACGATCCGGAGATCTTCTCCGAATGCCATTCGATGTGGCCCTGCGGCACCGCCTATGGGCAGGAGACGCGGCCGGCGGAGCTGCGTGGGCCGCCCGACCTCGATCGCGCGAAGGCGATGCTGCGCGAGGCCGGTTACCGCGGCGAGAAGGTGGTCGTCATCAACCCGAGCGACCTGCCGAGCATCGGCCCCTTCGGCCAGGTGACCGCCGACCTGCTGCGCCGGCTCGGCATGAATGTCGAGCTGGTGGAGACCGATTGGGGGTCGGTGGTGCAGCGCCGCACCAGCCGGGAACCGCCGGAGCGCGGCGGCTGGAGCATCTTCCACACCTGGTGGCCGAGCCCGAGCATCCTCAACCCCGCCACCAGTCCGATCCTGCGCGGCCAGGGCGCCGCCGGCTGGTTCGGCTGGTACGCTAATCCGCGGGTGGAGCAGCTTGCCGCCGAATGGCTGGTCGCCGCCGATGCCGCGGACCAGGCGCGCCTGGCCGAGGCGATCCAGCAGGAATCCTTCCGTCAGGTGCCGGTGGTGCCGCTCGGGCGCTACTTCATCCGCACCGCCTACCGCGCCGGGCTGACCGGCTTCCTGAAGACCGCATCGAGCTACCCTTGGAACGTGCGGTGGAGCTGACATCGAAAGAGAAGGGGATGCGCCGATGCGACTGACGCGCGACGAGATGCGGGGCAAGGCGCAGACCGTGCTCGGGCTGGTGGATCCGGCCGAACTCGGCCCGACCCTGATGCACGAGCACCTGATCTGGAACATCACGGCGCCGGCGGATCGCCGCCCGGCCCCCGACGGCCCGGATCCCGGCCGCTACTGGGACCTGCTCAACAGCCATGTCCGCGACATCCGCAATACCACGCAGAAGGACCGCGCGGTCGCCGCGCGCGCGACTGCGGAGATGGTGGCGGCCGGCGGCAGGACGGTGGTGGAGCTGACCATCGGCGGGCTGGAACCCGACCCGGACGGGCTCGCGGAGGTGGCGCGGGAGACCGGGGCGCATATCGTCATGGGCTGCGGCCACTACGTCCATGACTACCAGGACCCGACCAACATCGACCGCAGCGTCGACAGCTTCGCGCGCGAGATGATCGACCAGGTGCAGCAGGGCGCCTGGGGGACCGGCGTGCGCGCCGGCATCGTCGGCGAGATCGGCTGCCAATGGCCCTGGACCGACCTCGAGAAACGGGTGCTGGCCGGCGCCGTCGTCGCCCAGCAGGAAACCGGCGCCGCGCTGACGATCCACCCGGCGCGGCACGAGGACCATCCCTGGATGCTGGTGGAGTTCCTCCGCGTGCATGGCGCCGACCTGTCGCGCACCATCATCGACCATATCGACCGCACCATCTTCGACGACGACCGGCTGTTCCGCCTGGCCGATGCCGGCGTGATCCTGGAATGGGATCTGTTCGGGCAGGAAAACACCTATTACGCGCATGCCGATATCGACATGCCGAATGACGGCATGCGGCTGCGCACCATCCGCCGCGCCATCGACCGCGGCCATCTCGACCAGATCGTGATCAGCCACGACATCTGCCACACCATCCAGTTCAGCGAATGGGGCGGCCATGGCTATGCGCATATCCAGAAGACCGTGCTGCCGCACATGCGCAAGCGCGGCTACGCCGAAGCCGAGATCGCCGCGATCATGGTCGGCAATCCGCGCCGGCTGCTGACCTTCGTCTGACGGCGGCGGCAGCGCCGCGGCTCAGCCCGCCTCGGCCAGGATCGCGTCGGAAATCTTCTCCGCGGTCATGAGCGTCGGGAAGTTGGTGTTGGCGCAGGGCACCACCGGGAAGATCGAGGCGTCGACGACGCGCAGCCCCTCGATGCCGTGCACCCGGCCCGCCGCATCGACGACGGCCATCGGATCGCCCTCCGCCCCCATCCGGCAGGAGCAGGAGGCGTGCCAGACGCCGATCGTCGCCTTGCGCACGAAAGCCTCCAGCGCGTCGTCGTCGGTCATCACCTGGCCGAAGGTGAAGCCCTCCACGACGTAGCGGTCGATCAATGCTCGGCGCAGCGCCGCCGGGCCGTCGAGCAGCCTTGCGAAGATCGCGGTCAGGATGCGGTTCTGCGTGTTGACGACGCCGATCTTCCGCACCCGGTCGCTGTAGCTGGCGGGGAAGGGGTCGGTGGCCACCGCCTGCAGCGGTGCGCTCATCTGGAAGGCGGCCGCCATGCGGAAGCCGGTCATCAGCCGGTCGAGGTCGCGGCGGTCGGACAGCAGGTTGAACTCGACCACCGGCTCCTGCCGCCAGTCGCGGGAAGCGAGGCGTACCTGGCCCGCTTCCGAATAGGTCTTGTTCACCCAGGTCAGGAACGACCCGACCTGGTGCCCGACCGCATGCCAGGCGGATTTGCTGATCGCCGCCATGAACATGTCGCCGGCCGGCGTGTCCGGCAGGCCGGAGGAGTAGCGGAGCCCGACCAGGATGTGCCGCCGCGTCTTGTGCTCATCCAGCCGCGCGTCGCGGCGGATGAAGGAGGAGAGCGAGATCGAGGGATGGTCCATCAGCCGCTGGCCGACGCCGGCCAGATGCGCCAGCACCGGGATGTCGAGGTCCTTGAGCTGCGCCGCCGGCCCGATGCCGGCGCGCAGCAGATGCGCGGGGCTGTGGATGGCGCCGGTCGAGAGGATGACCTGCCGGGCCTGGAACTCGCGTGGCGCGCCTTTCACCAGCGCGCGGATGCCGGTGCAGCGGGTGCCTTCGAACAGCAGCTCGGTCACCTGCGTCTCGGTGGAGAGCGTCAGGTTCGGCCGCCGCCGCGTCTCCGCGTCGAGGTAGCCGATCGCCGCCGAGACGCGCTGATCCTCGCCGTTCGAGATGGTGATCGGGAAGTGCCCGTCGACGTAGCGCCCGTTCTGGTCCGGCAGGTAGGGGTGCCCGGCCTGGAGGAAGGCGTCGGCCGCGGCCTTGGCATGCATGCTCCAGGCTTCGCGCGGCACGCGGCGGACCGGGATGCGGCCCTGACGGCCGTGCCATTCGTCGTCGACGTCGAGGTCGCGCTCGACCTTCCGGAAATAGGGCAGCACGGCATCCCAGCCCCAGCCGGCGGCGCCGCGCGCTTCCCATTCGTCGTAGTCGGTCGGCGCGCCGCGATTGGCGAGCTGTCCGTTGATCGAGGACCCGCCGCCCAGCACCCGCGCCTGCTCGTATTTGCGGAGCGGCGGCCGGTCGGTATCCGGGTTGTTGTGGGAGACGATCTGGGTATGGACCTTGAGGTCGGTCCAGTGGAAGCGCGGGTCGAAATAGGCGGTGCCCGGATAGCTGTCGAGGATCTCGCCCGGCACCTGGCCCGGCGGCGTGTCCTGCCCGGCCTCGCAGAGCAGCACCTGGTTGGCCGAGCGTGCCGAGAGCCGATGCGCCAGCACCGACCCGGCGGAGCCGCCGCCCACGATGATGAAATCGTACAAGCCCATCCCCCCTCGTTCAGCTCGGTGCGGTCAGCGACGCGCCGGTCGTCGGATCGAAAAGGTGAAGCTGCGCCGGATCGGGTCGGAAGGCGATATCCTCGTCGATCGCCGCATGCTCGCTCGCGCGGACTTCAGCGGTGATGCGCAGCTTCGGCGCCGCTTCCATCTCGATCAGCCGCTCGCTGCCGATCAGCTCCACCATCCAGACCTTGCCGGGGATGGTGCCGGGGTCGCCGCGACGCGCGAGCGACAGGTCCTGCGGCCGGATGCCGAGGATGAGGTCGGCGGGCGCGCCCGGCGGCACCGCGACCGGCAGCGCCGCGCCGGCGACGCGGAGCACGCCGCCTTCGACGCGGGCAGGGATCAGGTTCATCGGCGGCGTGCCGATGAAGCCCGCGACGAACAGGTTGGCGGGCCGCGCATAGACCTGCTCCGGCGTGCCGATCTGCTGCACCACGCCTTCGTTCATCACCACGACCAGGTCGGACATGGTCATCGCCTCGAGCTGGTCGTGCGTCACGTAGATGGTGGTGGTGCCGAGGTCGAGGTGGAAGCGCCTGAGCTCGCCCCGCATCGCGGCGCGCAGCTTGGCGTCGAGGTTCGACAGCGGCTCGTCCATCAGGAAGATGTCGGGCTGGCGCACCATGGCACGGCCGAGCGCCACCCGCTGCCGCTGCCCGCCCGACAGCGCTTTCGGCTTGCGCGCCAGAAGATGCAGGATCTCCAGCACCCGGGCGACGGCGCCGACCCGCTCCTGCCGTTCGGGCTTGGCGACGCGCCGCACCTCCAGCCCATAGCCGATGTTCCGTGCGACGGTCATGGTCGGGTAGAGCGCGTAGGACTGGAAGACCATGGCGATGTTGCGTTCGCCGGGGGCGAGGGTGTCGACGCGGCGCTCGCCGAAGCGGATCTCGCCCTCGGTGGATTTTTCGAGGCCGGCGATCAGCCGGAGCAGCGTCGTCTTGCCGCAGCCGGAGGGACCGAGAAGCGTTACGAACTGCCGCGACGGGACGCGGAGGTCGAGGGATTTCAGCACCCGGTTGCTGCCGAAGGACTTCGATAGCCCGCGGATCACGACATCGGTCATCCCTTCACCGCCCCCGCGCCGAAGCCCGCCACCAGATGGCGCTGCATGAAGCCGAACAGGATCGCCATCGGCACCGTCATCAGCACGCTGCTCGCCATCATCAGCCCCCAATCGACATGCGTGCCGTCGAAGAAGTGCATCACGCCGACGGTCAGCGGCAGCAGCTCCATGCTGTTCATGAAGACGCGGCCGAACAGGTAGTCGTTCCAGGAGACGATGAAGGCGAAGATGGAGGCGGCGATGATGCCGGGCAGCGCCACCGGCAGCACGATCTGGCGGAACACCTGCAGGCGGGACGCGCCGTCGACCAGCGCCGCCTCTTCGATCTCGAGCGGCACGCCGCGGAAGAAGGCCCACATCAGCCAGAGGCAGAAGGGCAGCGTGATGCAGACATAGCCGAGCGTCAGGCCGAACAGCGTGTCGGTGAGGTCGAGCTCGACGAGGGTCAGGAACATCGGGAAGACGAAGATCACCGACGGGATCATGTAGCCCATGATCGCGACATAGGGCACCGCGCGCTGGCCCCGGAAGCGGAACCGGGTCAGCGAATAGGCGGCGAGTGTGGCGACGGTGATCGAGATGGCGGTCGAGCCGATCGAGACGATCACTGAATTCGCGAACCAGTGCAGGAAGAAATCCGAAGGCGGCGTGCCGGCGCCGGGCGCGGAGGCGACGCTGCCGCCGAACAGCAGCTCCCGGTAGCTTTCGAAGGTGAAGCGCTCCGGCAGCAGGGTCGGCGGCCAGCGAAAGATCTCGTCCTTCGGCTTGAGGCTGGTGGAGATCGCCCAGAGCAGCGGGAAGCAGACCACGAAGGTGACGATGCCGAGCACGGCGTACAGCAGGGCAGCGAACCAGCGGTTCATGCCGCGCGATCCTCCCGCCCGAAGCCGGTCAGCCGGATGTAGAGCATGGAGCCCGCCAGCAGCAGGACGAGCATGATCACGCCGGCCGCGGCACCGACGCCCATCCGGAGATTGGCGATCGACTGGTCGTAGGCATAGAGCGCCAGGTTGTAGGTGGAGGTGCCGGGGCCGCCGCGGGTCAGCAGGAAGATCTCCTCGAACTTGTTGAAGGTCCAGATGGTGCGGAACACCACGACGACGGCCAGCACCTCGGCCAGCTGCGGCAGGGTGATGTCGCGGAAGCGCCGCAGCACGCCGGCGCCGTCGACGCGGGCGGCGTCGTAGAGCTCGGTCGGGATGGTCTGCAGCCGCGCCAGCACGACGATCACGACGAAGGGCGTGTATTTCCAGACGTTCAGCAGGATCGCACTCGCCATCGCCATGTCGGGTGTCGACAGCCAGGCGACCGGTTCGGCGATGATCCCCGCCTGCAGCAGCAGGTGGTTGACGATGCCGATCTCCGAATTGAACAGCCAGCGCCAGTTCAGCGCGATGACGACGGTCGGCACGATGTAGGGGAACAGCAGCAGGCCGCGGAAGGCGTTGATGCCGCGGAGCGGCTGGTGCAGCAGCAATGCCAGGCCGACGCCGATCAGCGCCTGGAACAGCGTCGACCAGCCGGTCCAGACCAGCGCCTGGGAGAAGCTTTCCCAGAACAGCGGGTCGTTCAGGACGAAGCGGTAGTTGTCCAGCCCGACGAAGGGCTGCATCTCCGGCCGCAGCGGGTTGTAGCGCACGAAGGACAGGCGCACCGCCTCCGCGATCGGCCAGACCAGGAACAGCAGCAGGGCGACCAGGAAGGGGAGCATGAACAGCACCCCGACCTGGCGGTCGGACAAACGCAGCCGCATGGCGCGGCTATTCGATCAGCCGCCGGTTCTCCCGCCGGATGTCCTCGAACTGGCGGTGACCCCATTCGACGGCGGCACGCGGCGCTTCGTTGTTGACCAGGATGCGCTGCGCCACCTGGCTCCAGACGTTGCGGCCATGGCCGAGGCCGGCCAGCGGGTTGATGCCGCGCTTCAGCTCGTGCCCGCTGTTGCAGGCATGCGGGACGTAGCCGCTGAAGATCAGGTCGACGCTGCGGCGCTTGGCGTCATAGAGCGGATGGCGCTGCACGGCGGCGTCGGCGACCGTGTCCTTGAAGACCGGGCCGACGTTCGGGAACAGGGAGTTGGTGTAGCGCGCCATCCACTCCGTGTTGTTCATCACATGCGCGATCGCTTCCTTGCCTTCGCGGACGAACGGGTTGTTCCGCGCCGGCATGATCCAGCCGTTGATGTCGGTCCAGGACCAGCTGCGCCCGGTGCCGGGATGCTTGGGGTTCAGGTAGTATTCCATGTTGCGGAAGATCGGCTGCGCCTCGTCCGCGGCGCGGCCCATGGTGCGGCCCCAATAGGCCGACATGCCGGTGCGGCCGGCGACGTGCTGGTCGACCACCTGGAGGAAGGAGAACTCGACCGCCGAGCGCGGCATGGTCGAATAGAGCTCCTTGATGAACTCGTAGGCCTCGATGGTGGCGGGGCTGTTGAACACCGTCTCGAAGTTGCGGCCGGGGTCCCAGGTCAGGCCGCCGGCGGCCCAGATATATTGCTGCACGTGGTAGTCGCCGCAGAGGTTGCGACCGAGCGCCATGGTGTAGCCGGCGGTGCCCGGGCGCCGCTGCTGGATGGCGCGGGCGCCGTTCAGCAGGTCCTGCCAGGTCCAGGTCGAAGGATCGGAGAGGCCGGCTTCCTGCACCGCGTCCGATTGCACGACCAGCAGGCAGCCCTGGTGATGCAACGGGACGGCGTATTGGGTGCCCTTCCAGGTGCCGAAATCGTCGATGGTGAAGCCAGGCACCAGCCGCTCCGCGGCGCGGATATTGCGGTTCACCTCCGCCATCGGCTCCAGCAGGCCTTCGGCCGCGAGCTGATAGGCGATCGGGCTCTCGACGCTGATCAGCGCCGGCGGCCGGCGCGCCGCGAGGTCGGTGGCGAGCTTGGTATAGACCTGATCCCAGGGGATCTGCTCCGCCTCGAAGCGGAGGCCCGGCGCGTTGCGCTGCGCCCATTCATTGAGGCCGTTGGTGAAGACCCCGACATAGGGGCCGGGCTCGCCCCAGACCCGGGCGACGCGTTCGCGCGTCTGCGCGATGGATGGCGCCGCGAGTGCCACGGCCGATCCGGCCAGCGTGGAGCCGATCGCGGCCCGGCGCGAGATGAGCGTCGCCATCGTCCTGGTACCCTCCCGAAACCGCGGATCGTTCCGCTTGTCGGGGAAGGCTAGATCAGATCGCGCCCGGGCGAAATCGGGTGAATGCGCCTCAGGCGACGACGCGGATCGGTCGCGGCGGGCCGCTGCCGAGCACCCGGCAGCCGGCCTCGGTGATCAGGATCGCTTCGCTGATGCCGACCGTGAAGATGCCCCATTCGCGCAGCGTCACGGGGATGTGGAAGCACATGCCGGGCTCCAGCGCGACGTCGATCCCTTCGAACAGGCTCAGCACCTGCCACTCCCCCCAATCCGGCGCGAAGCTGATGCCGAGCGAATAGCCGGAGCGCTTGCGGTAGCGCGCCGTCATGCCGGCGGCGTCGATCACCGATTGCGCGGCGCGATGGATGTCGGCGCAGCGCCGGCCCGGACGCGCCGCGGCGATCGCGGCGTCGAGCGCGTCCAGCGCCACCGCTTCCAGGTCGCGTGCCAGCGGCGGCGGCGGGCCGAGCCAGGCGGTGCGCATCAGGCCGGAATGGTAGCGATCGGCGCAGCCCGACATCTCCAGGAACACCGCATCGCCCGCTTCCAGCCGGCGGCGGCGCCAGGTGGCGTGCGGCACGCCGGAGCGCGGGCCGGAGGAGACCAGCGGCTCCTTCCCCATGTATTCGGCGCCGGCGGCGATGGCCGCCTGCATCATCGCGGCGACCAGGTCGTTCTCGGTGGCGCCGACCCTGATGGCATCGAGCCCGGCGCGGATGCCGGCATCGGATTGCGCGACCGCCCGTTCGATCGCCGCGATCTCCGCCGGCGACTTCACGCGGCGCAGCGCCTCCACGATGCCGCTCGCATCCTCGGGCGGATGCGGCAGCGCGGCCGTCAGCGCCTCGTAGAAGGCGATCGGCAGGAACCAGCCCGCCTTCTCGATCCCTACGCGCCCGCGGCCGAGGCCGAGCCGGGTCAGCGCACCGAGCAGGACGCCCACCGGCGCGACGCCGTCGCCATAGGTCTCGAACGCCGGCACGAAGCTGTTGCGGAGGAAGTTGGTGAGCTCGAGTTGCCGCAGCAGGAACAGGGGTTCGCCCGCCGCCGGCAGAATCAGGCATTGGAAGGTGTAGTAGCCGGGCGTCTGCTGGCCGGTCAGCCAGAAGATGTTCTCGGGCCCGGTGAAGACGGCGGCGTCCATCCGGCGCGCGGCCAGCGCCTGACGGACGAGCGCCATGCGCGCCTGGTAGGTCGCCTCTGGGAACGCCGCCTCGATACCGCGCTGCGGGGTCGCTTCGCTCAAGCCGAGGCCTCCCACAGCAATTCGCAGCCTTCGGTCGCATGCGCGGCGGGGCCGAGCCCGGCGCCCGCCGGCAAGGCCAGCATTCCGTCGCGGTAGTCGAGCGGACCGGCGGGATCCGCTTGCAGCCCGTCGGCACCGTAGAGTTCGCGCAGCGTCGCGCCGAGGGCGAGGGCGGCATGCGCCGCGGCGAGGGTGCTGACCGTGCCCTCGTTCATCTGCCCGACCATGACGCCGATGCCGGCGTCCTGGAGACGGCGCCCGGCCGCCATCAGCCGGTCGATCCCGCCCAGCTTCGCGAGCTTCAGATGCGCCAGCGGCGCGATGCGCGACGCCGCCAGGCGATCGACCGCCGCCACATCGAAAAGGCTTTCGTCGAGCATCAGCGGCACCGGCGACGCCGCAGCCAGCCGCGCCGTCGCGTCCCAGTCCCCGGCCGGCAAGGGCTGTTCCAGGTAGTCGAGCCCGAGTGGGGCGAGCGCGTCCAGCCGCGCCCCGGCCTCCGCCTCGTGCCATCGGCCGTTGGCATCGGCGGACAGCCGCAGTGTCGGGCCGAAGCGTTCCCGCAACAGGCGCAGGCGGCGCAGGTCGTCGGCGAACGCCGTGACCGCGATGCGGAGCTTCAACTCCGTGAAGCCGCGCGCCACATAGGCCTCCGCGCGGCGCAGCAGCGTCGCGTCGTCGCACCAGAACAGCGTCTGGTTGGTGGCGCTCCGGGCCGCGACGGTGCCGCCCAACGCTTCCGCCAGCGGCAGCCCTGCGGCGCGCGCGGCGCCATCCTGCGCCGCCATCTCGAACAGCATGCGGGCCGGCGCCGACAGAACCGGCAGGGTGGCATCCATCGCTTCGGTGAAGGCGGACCAGGGCAGCCGCCAGTCGAGACGCGGCGCGGCGACCAGGATCTCGGCTTCCAGCACTGGTGCCGGGACGCCGGTCAGGTAGTCGATGTTGGTCCGCGTCGCGCCGAGCGCCGCCAGAGCGCCGTCGCGCTCGACGACGAGGCGGAACTCGCGCAGGGCGGCGATTTCGCCCGAGCTCGCGGTGTGGAGGGCGAACCCGTCCCGATAGGCGAGGCTGGTCGCGAGGATGCGGATGCGGGTTGCCATGGCGCCGCGCCGTCAATGCGCCAGATGGCCGAGGAAGCGCGTGAGCCGCTCCGGGATTGCCGCGCCACCGCCGAAGAATTCGGCGGGCGGTGCCGCGAAGACCACCGCGCCGCCATCCATGAAGACGACGCGGTCGGCGGCGCGGCGCGCGAAGCCCATCTCATGCGTCACGACCAGGCTGGTCATGCCTTCCTCCGCCAGCTCCTGCATGACCTGCAGCACTTCGCCGACGGTCTCCGGGTCGAGTGCGCTGGTCGGCTCGTCATAGAGCATCAGCGCCGGCTCCATCGCCAGCGCGCGCGCGATCGCGACGCGCTGCTGCTGGCCGCCGGACAGCTCGTCGGGGAAGGCGTCCGCCTTGTCGGGCAGATGCACCTTGGCGAGCAGGGCGCGCGCCCGCTGCCGCGCCCGGTCCCGCGTCTCGCCGTTCACCCGCATCGGCGCAAGTGCCACGTTGTCGAGCGCCGAGAGGTGCTGGAACAGCTCGAAATTCTGGAACACCATGCCGATCCGCCGGCGGACCGCCGGCGCGTCCCGCCGCGTGCTGCGCGCGATGTCGCGGCCTTCGAAGGCGATGCGGCCGTCCGCAATCGGCTCCAGCAGGTTCAGGCAGCGGAGCAGCGTCGACTTGCCCGATCCGGATGGCCCGACGATGCAGAGGCATTCGCCGCGCGCAACGCTGAGGTCGACGCCGCGCAGCACCTGCAGCGACCCGTAGGATTTGTGCAGCCCGGCGACGTCGAGCAGCGGCGGCTCCGCGCTCATCGCACCCGGCCCCCATCCGCGGTCGCCGTCAGGAAACGCTTCAGCAGGCTCTGCGTCGGACGCCGGCCACGCCGCCGCAGCGCCGCTTCCAGCGCTGCCTGCAGCAGCATGAAGATCGTGGTCATGCCGAGGTAGTAGATGCCGGCGGCACTCAGCGCCTCCAGGTAGCGGAAGTTGGAGGAGGCGGCCTGGTTCGCCACCAGCAGCAGCTCCTCGACCGCGATCACCGAGACGATGGCGGAGAGCTTCAGCATGCCGATGAACTGGTTGCCGATCGGCGGCACGATGATGCGCATCGCCTGCGGCAGCACCACCCAGCGCATCAGCTGCGTCTCCCGCATGCCGAGCGCCCGGGCCGCCTGGCGCTGGCCTGCGCCCACCGCACGGATGCCGGAGCGCATGATCTCGGCCATGTAGGCGCCTTCGTTGAGCGACAGCGCCAGCACCGCGCAGGCGAAGCCCGAGAGCACGATGCCGGCGCCGGGCAGCACGTTGAAGGCGAAGATGAGCTGGAACATCACCGGCGTGCCGCGGAAGACCCAGAGGTAGAGCACCGCGACCGCGCGGGCCGGCCACAGCCGCACCTCCTGGAGCAACGCGACCAGCAGCCCGGACAGCATGCCGCCGGCGAGCGAGCAGAGGCTGATCAGCAGGGTCATCGAGGCGGCTTCGAGGAACCGCGCGCTCGACAGGTAGCGCAGGATGAGTTCGGGCTGGTCCATGGCGGCGGCGCGTCAGAACATGCTGCCTTCCCGGGGCAGGTTGTGGGTCGCCATCAGCCGGTGATACGTGCCGTCGGCCACGACCTCGCGGATCGCGGCGGCGAGCGCTTCCGCCATCGCGGTCTCGCCCTTCCGCACCGCGAGGCCGATCTCGGTGCCGAACTCGAAGATCTCCCCCACCGCCTGGTAGACGTCGGACAGCTCGGTCAGGATGCGGGCGACGCCGGCGGTGCTCTCGTAATAGGCATCGGCACGGCCGTTGCGGACCGCCAGCGCCGCGTCCTGCGCGCTCGGCAAGGTCATCACCGTCGGCGCCGGCCGCCCCGCCGCCCGGCAGCGCTCGGTGTCCTGGCGGGCATAGGTCTCCTGGATGCCGCCGAGCGTCACCGCGACCCGCCGCCCGCAGAGATCCTCTCGCCCCGCCACGGTGCCGGGGTTGCCGCGCCGGACGACCATCTGCGTCCCGATGCGCATGTAGGGCACGAAGTCCACCTGCTCGGCGCGGGCCGGGTTGATGTACATGGAGCTGTTGATGATATCGACGCGGCGGCCTTGCAGGGCCGGGATCAGGCCGCGGAACTCCATGTTCACCGGGCTCGGCTCCAGCCCCAGCTTCCGCGCGATCGCCGCGCCGAAATCGATGTCGTAGCCGACCATCCGGCCATCGAGCATGTATTCGAACGGCGCATAGGACGCGGCGACGCCGTAGGTGAGCTTGCCGGCGGCGATGAGCGGCAGTTGCGCCGCGGCCGGGCGCGGCAGCGCCAGGGCGCCGGCGGCGGCGGCGAGGAGGTGGCGGCGGCGGAGCGGGATCGGCATGGCGGTATCCTGGTTGGCGGGCGGCGGGGGGTCAGGCTTGCAGCAGGGTCTCGCGCAGCGTGTGGCCGGTGTATTCGGTGCGGAACCGTCCGCGGCGCTGCAATTCCGGCACCAGCAGATCGGCGATGCCGATCAGGTCGAGCGGCATGGAGACGGTGTGGCCGAGCATGAAGCCGCCGCGGCTGCCGGTCGCCTCGAAGGTCTCCTCCAGCCGGTCGGCGATCTCGGAGGCGGTGCCGGCGAGGGTGGTGTCGTAGCTGATCGCTTCCCGCCTGCCATGCTCGAAGAACTCCGCGCGGGTGATCTCGGTGGCGGCGCCGACCTTGGCCGACAGCTCGTGCAGGAAGCCCATCGGCGAGGCCTGGCCGGCGATGATCTCCTGGTGCAGGTCGTGCAGCGTGAACCGCGCCGGCAGGCGGGAGAAGTCGTAGCCGGCATTGTAGGAGAGATAGGCGCCGACCGCTTCGTCGGGCAGCGCCGCCATCAGCGCATCGAGGCGCGCGACCGCCTCCCGCCTGGTCTCGGCGATGACCATCGGCGTCTGCCACAGGATGCCGACCGTGGACGGATCGCGCCCGAGCGCCACCAGCGCCTCGTCCAATGCCTGGCGCTGGCGCACCTGGAGGTCGAGCGCCATGTCGGCCCCGAAGACGTGGTCGGCGACATAGGCGGAAGCACGGATGCCGCGCGGCGAGCCGCCGGCCTGGATCAGCACCGGCCGGCCCTGCGGCGAGGGCGGCGTGTTCAGCGGGCCGTCGACCTTGAAGAAGCGGCCATGGTGATGGACGTCGTGGATCTTCGCCGGATCGCCGACCTGCCCCGTCGCGCGGTCCCACAGCATGGCGTCGGGTTCGGCGCTGTCCCAGAGCGCCCGGCAGACATCGGTGAACTCCTCCATCCGGTCATAGCGGGCGCCATGCTCCATCAATTCGTCGAAGCCGAAATTCGCCGCGTCCGAACGCCTGGTCGAGGTGACGAGGTTCATCGCGATCCGCCCGCGGGTCAGGTGATCGAGCGAGTTCATCAGCCGCGCCGTGTAGTAGGGGTGCATGAAGGTGGAGGAATAGGTCAGGCCGAAGCCGATATGCTTGGTGACGCGCGACATCGCGACGGCGATCGGGTTCAGGTCCTGGCGTGGCCAGTTGATGCCCCAGGCGACGGCGGCGTCGCGGCTGCCGCGCCAGGTATCGGGCACGCCGGTGCCGTCGCCCGAGAAGATCAGGTCGAGCAGGCCGCGTTCGGCGATGCGGGCCATCTCCTCGAACATCTCGATGTCGGGGAAGATGCGGTCTGTCCAGGCGCCCGGCAGCCGCCAGCGCCCCGCCATGTGCGAGTAGGAGAAGTCGTAGCCGAGATGCATCCTGGGCTTGGGCATGTCGCGATCCCTCGGGCGGGTTTACGCAACATTGATGCCACAGGCCGGGCGGCGGTCGGCGGAAGGCGGTGGACGCCAGCGCCGATCTTCCCGAAGCTTCATGCCGAAGCGGCGCCGTGAGCGCCGCGCGAAGGGGAAGGACAGCGACATGCCGCAGCCGACGGCCATGACGACGCCCGCGGGCTGGACGGCGGCCGAGCTCGCCGCCGACGGGCGCTGGACCTTTCATCTGGGTGCCGCGGAACGGCAGGGGCTGCTCGACGCGATCCGCCAGGCGCACGAGCCCTCGAAACCGCTGTTTGCCTATGGGCGCGGCGATATCGACCTCGGCGCCGCCGCGGCCCCGATCGCCGCCGCCTCCCGCGAAGTGCGGGACGGGCGCGGCGTCGCGCTGGTCCGCGGCCTGCCGCGGGCGGGGATGAGCGAGGACGAGTTCCAGCTGCTGACCTGGGCGATCGGGCTGCATTTCGGCGTGGCGCGGCCGCAGGGCAAGGCGACGCAGTATATCGCGGCGGTGCGCGACGCCGGCACCGACTACCGCAGCGCGACCGGGCGCGGCTATTCGTCCAATGCCGGTCTCGACTTCCATGTCGACGGCGCCGATGTCGTGGCGCTCACCTGCTACAACGCCGCCCGATCCGGCGGCATGAGCATGTGCACGAGCTCGGTCGCGCTGCACCAGCGCATCGCCGCCGAGCGTCCGGATCTGCTGCCGCTGTTCTACGAGCCCTTCGCCTATAGCCGCCAGGGCGAGCAGGCGCCGGACGAGGGCGCCTTCCTGCGCTGCCCGCTCTACGGCGTGGAGCAGGGCCGGCTGTTCGGGCGGCTGAACCGCAACCGGGTGACGCGCGCGCTCGACCTGGTGGAGGAGATCGTGCGGCGGCCGGAGCTGATGGTCTCCATGTGGCTCGGCGAGGGCGACATGCAGCTCATCAACAACCACGTCGTGCTGCATTCCCGCACCGGCTTCGAGGACCACCCGGAGCCGGAGCGGAAGCGCCTGCTGTTCCGCCTCTGGCTCGCGACGCCCGACTCGCATCCGCTGCCACCGGCCTGGCAGGAGGCCTACAAGTCGGTCGCACCCGGCAGCGTGCGCGGCGGCATCCAGGGCCTCGCGCATGACGAGGCCTGCCGCGGTTTCGAGCGGCGCCAGGCGGCCGATCTCGGCATGCAGGCGGCGCCGTGACCGCGCCCGGCCGGCGCGGGGTGCTGGCCGCGGCGCTGCTGGCGCCCGCGATCGCCCGTGCCCAGCCGGAGGATTGGCCGCGCCGGCCGATCCGCATCGTGGTGCCCTTCGCGCCCGGCGGCGGCACCGACCTTGCGACCCGGCTGCTGGCAGAGGGGATGCGCCCGGCGCTCGGCCAGCCGGTGATCGTGGAGAACCGGCCCGGCGCCAATGGGGTCGTCGGATCGGAAGCGGTCGCGCGGGCGCCGCCCGACGGCTACCTGCTGGTCTCGGTGACCAGCGGCCACGTCACCAACCGCTACGTCATGCCGAACCTGCCCTACCATCCGGTCCGCGACTTCACGCCGGTCGCCATGCTGGTCAGCTACCCGATCGTGCTCGTCGCCGGCGCGGCCGTGCCCTATGCGGATCTCGCCGGGCTGATCGCACATGCGCGCAGCCATCCGCGGGGCGTCAGCTACGGCACTTCGACCGCGGTCAACAGCTATGTCGGGCACGTCTTCGCCCGCACCCTCGGGGCCGAGATGGTCGAGGTGCCCTATCGCGGCGGCGGCCCGATGATGACCGACCTGATCGCCGGCAACCTCGACCTCGGCTGGGCCAGCCCGGAATCGGCGCTGTCGCAGATGAACAGCGGCCGGCTGAAGATCCTGGCGATCACGACGCGGGAGCGGCTGCCGCTGCTCGGCGCGGTGCCGACGATCGCCGAGGCAGGCTTCCCGGAATTCGACTTCGCGGCCTGGGTCGGTCTCTATGGCCCCGCCAACCTGCCGCCGGCGATCCCGGTGCGCCTCCATGCCGCGTTGGAGGCGGCGATGGCGCAGCCCGCGATCCGCGGCCGCATCATCGAGATGGGCAACTACGGCGTGATCGAAGGACCCGCACGCTTCGCCGAGCGCACCCGCAGCGACGACGCCCGCTGGTCCCGCGCGGCGCAGGAGGGGCTGCTGACCCGCGGCGGGTAACGCTCCCGATCAGATCGGGATGTCGACATCCAGCAGCGGCGCGTGCTGCTGCGCGCCGTAGACGTCGGTGTCGCCGATCTCGCCGGCCGGCAGCAGCCGCGGCAGGGTCGCCTTGAAGGCGTGGCCTGGCGCATAGGCGGTGAACAGCACCTCCGCCTCCGTCACGCCATAGAGCCGGGCGAAGAGGGCGGGGCCGAGCACACCGGTCGCCTCCACGCGGCGGAAGGTCTCGGCGCCGTCGAAGACGACGTCGATCGTCAGGTCGAAGGGGCCGGCATTCTTGCTCTTGCAGACCAGCGCCAGGTCGCGGATGCGGGGCATGTCAGACTCCGTCAGTGGAGCGTCCGATTCAGACCTCCGGGCCATTCGGCCCTCCGATCATCGGACGCTCAGACTGTCTCGTGCTCGATCGGGAACAGCGCGCAGGGGTCTTGCGGCAGCACGACATGCGCCATGCTGAAGCGGAACACCTCCCCGGCCGCGAGGTCCGACGGCGAGAAGGGGATCGCCATGTTGCCTTCCTTGCAGAGCCGGCCGGGGAAGTCGCTGTGCAGCATGCTGGTGCGCGACAGCGCGATCACCGCCTGGGCGATGTCGGGCGTCTCGGCCACGACGTCGACCAGGAAGCCGAGCTCGTGCGGCGCCGCATCCCGCACCGGCTCACGCCCGCCCATCACGCCGTCGCGGCCATAGGTGTGGATGGTCAGGCGATAGGCGTCGGGTGCAATGTCGAGATCGGCGGCCTTGTCGCGGACCAAGCTCCGGACCAGGCCGAAGAAATGCTCCACCTGCCCGATCAGCACCGGGTCGCGGGTGCCGCAGAAGCTGACGGCACGATGGCCGACATGCTCCACCGCTTCCAGCTTCACGGTGTAGTCCTCGGCCGGGTGCCAGCGCATGTCGCTGATCCGCGTCGCCTTGGGCGAGACCTGCTCGAAGCGGCATTCGCTGGTGTCGAGGATGCCGCCGGGCTCGACGTGGCGGATCGGGCTGGAGTTCTCGTGGAGCGAATGGTTGGCGACCGAGATCGGGGTGCAGGCGCGATCGCCCATCGGCTCGCAGGTGACGCCATCCTCCCGCACCGTCACATGCAGGCAGTCGGGGCCTTTCGGCCAGGCCGGCAGGGCGCCGCATTCCAGCATCTTGCCGGCATACCAGGAAGGCGCCGGCGGCAGCTGCGCACTCATCGCGCAGGCGGCGAAGGGGGCGGGGTCGCTGCTGCGGCCGCCGAGGATGACCTGCGCGCCTTCGCCGAGAGCCCGCATGTAGGGCTCCGGCCCGCACATCCCGACGATGCGGGATGCGCGCGCGACCGTCGCCTCGTCGAGCGGCGCCATGCGGCCGAGCGGCCGGGTGCGACCTTCCCGCACCAGCCGCGCGATCTCACCCTTGTCCTGTTCGGCATGGATCAGCGCCATGCGGAAGGAGAGCCCTTCCTCCCGCGCGATCTCGCGCACCATCTGCGCGACAAGCTCGAGGTGCGGCGCGCCGCCGGCGCCGCCACAGGTGCCGACCACCATCGGGATGCGATGGCGGATGGCGGCGATCAGCATCAGCCGGAGGTCGCGGCGCATGGCGCGGAGCGAGACGAAGGGCTTGCCGGCGCCGAGGTAGTAGGGTCCGGGATCGCTGCTGCCGCCGTCGCAGCCGATCATGTCGGCGCCGCGCTCCATCGCCGCGTTCAGCGACGCCTCCGGATAGCCGTAGCCGAGGATGCCGCTCGTCGAGACCAGCCGGTATTCGCGCATCGCGAAGATCCTTGTCAGTTGAGCATCCGATTCAGACCTTCGGGCCATTCGGCCCTGCGATCATCGGATGCCGTTCAAGTGGGCATCCGATTCAGACCTTCGGGCCATTCGGCCCTGCGATCATCGGATGCCGCTCAGATCGTGCGCTTCGGCGTGCCGCGGGCGACCGGGCGCGGCAGGCCCAGGTTCTCGCGCAGCGTCGTCCCCTTGTAGTCCTTGTGGTAGACGCCACGGCGCTGCAGCTCCGGCACCACGTAGCGGGTGAAGTCCTCGTAGGCGCCAGGGCGGTGGGTGGCGGCGACCACGAAGCCGTCGCAGGCGTGGCCCTGGTACCAGGCCTCCATCTCGTCGGCGACGTCGGTCGCCGAGCCGCAGAAGACCGGCATCTCGTGCACCGTGCCGCGCTTGGACAGCTCGATGAAGTGCCGCGGCGTCGGCGTCGGCGTGCCGGCTTCCTTGGCGACGCAGTCGCGGAGCGCCTGCTGGCCGCTGATCGAGGCCATCTCCCCCTCCGTCAGCGGATCGTCGAGGCCGTGGCGCGAGAAGTCGAAGTTGAGCAGCTCGCCCAGCAGCGAGAGCGCATCCTCGGGCTGCGCCAGCGCATCGAGGACGGCGAGCTTGTCGCGCGCGATAGCCCGCGTCTCGCCGACCACCGCATAGACCGGCGGCGCGATGCGGACCGCGTCGGGATCGCGCCCGGCCGCGGCGACCGCCGCCTTCAGCTCCTTGTACTGCGCCTGGCCGGAGGCGAGCGTCTTGTAGGAGGCGAAGACGAGCTCCCCCCAGCGGGCGGCGAATTGCTTGCCGCGGCCGCTCTGCCCGGCCTGGATGACCACCGGATGCCCCTGGGCGGAGCGCGGCACGGTGAACGGCCCACGGGAGCGGAAGTAGCGCCCCTCGTAATCCAGGCGATGCACCTTGTCCGGATCGGCGAAGACGCCGCCGGCGCGGCGATCGACGACCAGCGCGTCATCCTCCCAGGAATGCCAGTGGCCGAGCACGCATTCGATGAACTCGTCGGCGCGGTCGTAGCGCAGGTCGTGCGGCGGATGCTCGGTCTGCCCCATGTTGAGCGCTTCGCTGTCGTTCAGCGAGGTAACGACATTCCAGGCGGCGCGGCCGCCGATCATGAGATCCAGCGTCGCGAAGGTGCGGGCGACGTGGAAGGGCTCGTAATAGGTGGTGGAGTAAGTACCGCCGAGGCCGAGATGCCGGGTGGCGAGGCCCATCGCGGTCAGCAGCGGGATCAGGTCCATCTTGACCGCGCGGATGCCGTACTTGACCGAGGTGCGGTAGTCGTCGCCGTAGATGTCGGGCATCGCCAGGCGGTCGTCGAAGAAGGCCAGATGGAACTTGCCCTCCTCCAGGGTGCGGGCGATGCGCATGTAGTGCTCGGCGGTCAGGAAGTCCGGCATCGCCTCCGGATGCCGCCAGGAGGCCGGCAGGTTCGAGCAGTTCTGCGCCTGCAGGAAGGCGATCAGCGTCATGTCGGTGCGGCGGGTCATGGCCGGTTCCTTCCCTCTGTCCGTCGATCCTAAGGGCGGGACGGTGCCACGGACAAATCGCGGCGCGCCGGCAGCGCGGTTCGCAGGCAATGCGAACGCGGTTTGGGCAGATGCGTCGGCCGTGGCGCCGCAAGCCCCCCGAAAGGCGGCTTCCCACTTATGGCACGTGGTTTGCTTCGGTCCGGCGCAGCGCAGTGTCGCTCCGGCGGCATCTTCGGTTGGCGTGCCATCGTCGAGTGCCATGCCGGGCGGTTTTCCGAACCGCAGGGTCCGCCCGAGGAGGAGCAAGCCATGTGCGACCGCGCCGGTCCCCTCTCCCCATCCGACTTCGCCGGCATCGGCGAGGCGCTGCGATCCGGACGACGCGGCATGCTCCGCGCGACCGCCGCCGCCGCACTGACCATGGCGATCGGGCCGGCCCTGCCGGGCGGCGCGCAGGCGCAGCCGCGCGGCGCGCTGCGCTCCACCCACGGCACCGGCTTCTGCAACCTCAACCTCTTCCTCGCGCACGCCTTGCAGCTCGCGCGCGCCGACGGCACCGAGATCCAGTTCGTCAACACGCCGACGACGGCGGAGATGGTGACCTTCCTCGGCATCGGCCAGGTCGATCTCGGCCTGATGCCCTACACGAGCTTCGTCGCACTCCATAACGCCGGCGCGCCGGTGAAGATCGTGGCCGGCGGCGGCGTCGAAGGCTGCTCGATCGTCGCGCGGCCGGGGCTCGACACGCCCGCGAAGCTGCGCGGCAAGACGCTCGGCACCTTCCAGCTCGATACGCTGGAGGTGATGCCCTACGACTACCTGAAGGCGAACGGCATCAGCTTCCGCGACGTCACCGTCCGCTACATGGGCAACACCCCGGAAGCGGTGGAGGCCTTCAAGGCCGGCGCCATCGACTGGATCTGCACGATCGAGCCCTATGCGACGGCCTTGGTGAACGACGTGCCGGGTGCCGTGCGGCTGTCGGACGGGCGCGACATCTACGGGCCCGGCTACACCGATTGCGTGCTGGCGACGCGTGCCAGCCTGATCCGGGATAATCCGGCGGCGCTGAAGAACGTCATCAAGGGCATGTTCCGCGCCCAGCTGATGGCGGAGACCCGCGGGCAGGAAGCGCTCGATCGCCTGGTCGGCGACTACTACAAGACCTCGATGGACAATGCCCGGCTGGCGATGGAGAAGCAGCCGGCGATCGTCGATGCGCGCAGCCAGACCGACTTCATCCTGAGCCGCACCGACAGCCTGGTGGAGATGGGCTACATCCGCAACAAGCCCGGGCGCGACGCGATCGACTGGACGCTGCTCGAGCAGGTGATCGCGGAGAACCAGGACCTCTACGCGCAGCTCCGCCGCAAATCCGCCTGAGCGCGCGCCGATGAGCGAGGACACCATGGCGGCGCCGCGCGCCGGCGCCCCGCCGATCGTGCGGCTGCGGCCCGGCCTCCGGCGCGGGCTGGCGCGCATCGGCTGGGGCATCGTCTCGGTCGGCCTCTTCGCCGGGATCTGGGAAGTGCTGTGGGCGGTGGGCCTCGCCGATCCCCGGCTGCTGCCGCCGCCGCATATCTTCCTCGGCAACATCCCGGACCAGGCGCGGTTCTTCAACACCGCGACACGCTGGCAGGTGGGCGTCAGTTCGACCGCCGGGCCTTCGCCCTATGGCGCGGTCGGCATCACCGTCGCCGCGACCTCGATGCGGGTCTTCGCCGGGCTCGCGATCGCGGCCGTGCTGTCGGTCGGGCTCGGCGTGCTGATCCGCTACTTCGCGCTGCTCGAGAAACTCACCTTGCCGACGATCACCCTGCTGTCGCCGGTCTCGCCGATCGCCTGGCTGCCGGTCGCGATCTTCATCTTCGGCATCGGCAACGCACCGGCGATCTTCATGGTGGTGATCGCGCTCTTCTTCCACATGGTGCTGTCGACGGTCAGCCAGATCGACGGCGTCAGCCGCAACCTGATCAACGTCGCCCGCACCATGGGCGCCAGCAAGCGGCAGATCTATGCGCGGGTGATCGTGCCGGCGATCCTGCCGCAGATGCTGCTGGTGCTGCGGCTCAACCTGTTCGCGTCCTGGATGGTGGTGCTGGTGGCGGAATCGACCGGCGTCGGCTTCGGGCTCGGCCAGGTCATCATGCTGGCGCGCAACACCTTCAACCCGTCGCTGGTCTTCTTCACCATCGCGCTGATCGGCCTGCTCGGCTTCCTCTCCGACTGGCTGCTGCGCATCGTGCAACGGCGCATCCTCTATTGGGTGCCGGAGACAGGGGGCGTGCTCCGTGGCCTCTGAACCCTTCCGCCCCTATTCCTCCCAGGATGCGGTGATCTGCCGCGACGTCGGCAAGACCTGGGCGGAAGGCACGCCGCGGGCGCACCAGGCGCTGACCGGCATCGACCTCGACGTGGCACCCGGCGAATTCGTCGTGCTGCTCGGCCCCTCGGGCTGCGGCAAGTCGACGCTGCTCTATCTGATCGCGGGGTTGGAGCGGGAGAGCGTTGGCCGCATCTGGTCCTTCCGCGATCCGGTCGAGGGGCCATCGCCGGATCGCAGCCTGATCTTCCAGGAGACCTCGCTGTTTCCCTGGCTCTCGGTCTGGCAGAACGTCAGCTTCGGCCTGTCGATCCGCGGCGTCGGCCTCGCGGAACGACGGGAAGCGGCACGCGACGCGCTCGCCCGCGTCGGCCTGATCGAGGCCATGGACAAGCGTCCGGACGAGCTCTCGGGCGGCATGCGCCAGCGCGTGGCGGTGGCGCGCGCACTCGCGATGCGGCCGAAGGTGCTGCTGATGGACGAGCCCTTCGCCGCGCTCGACGTGCAGACGCGAGCGAAGATGCAGGACTTCCTGCTCGACGTCTGGCGCGACAGCGGCGCCTCCGTGCTGTTCGTCACCCACCATATCGACGAGGCCATCGCACTCGCCGACCGCGTCGTGATCTTCACCGCACGGCCGGGCCGCATCAAGACCGTGATCCCGATCGACCTGCCACGCCCACGCGACCCCTTCGCGCCCGAATGCGAGGCACTCCGCCGACGATTGACGGAGGAGCTGCGCAGCGAGGTCGACCGCGCCTTCGCCGAACAGGAAGCGCTGGCGCAACCCGCCTGAACCATGTCCCCAACGAGAAGAAGGAGCGAAGACGATGGCCGTCTCCCTCGTCCGCAGCCGTTCCATGATCACCCGCGCGCTCTCCCGCTCCACCTGGGAGGAGGTCGCCGACGGCGCCCTCCTGCAGGAGGATGGGATCATCACCGCGGTCGGCACCTATGACGACCTGCACCGCCGCCACCCGACGGTGCCGGTGATCGGCACCGGGCAGGAGATCCTGCTGCCGGGCTTCGTCAACGGCCACCACCATGTCGGCCTGACGCCGGTGCAGCTCGGCTCCCCCGACATGCCGCTCGAGCTCTGGTTCGTCACCCGCATGGTGGCGCGCAACCTGAACCTCCATCTCGACACGCTCTATTCGGCCTTCGAGATGGTGGGCTCCGGCATCACCACGGTGCAGCACATCCATGGCTGGCTGCCGGGGCGGCTCGGCGATGTCGCGGCGCGGTCGAACGAGGTGATCCGCGCCTACCAGGATATCGGCATGCGCGTCTCCTACTGCTTCGCGGTGCGCGACCAGAACCGGCTGGTCTACCAGGCCGACCAGGATTTCGTGGCCAGCCTGCCGCCCGCGCTGCAGGACCCGATGAAGCGCTGGTTCGAGCGCTTCCAGCTCAGCCTCGGCGACAACCTCGACCTGTTCCGCAGCCTGCATTCGGAGCATCGGGGCAAGGGCCGGGTGAAGATCCAGCTGGCGCCGGCCAATCTCCATTGGTGCTCGGACGCGGCACTCGGCGCGCTGTCCGACCTCTCGGCGCAGTACGATGCGCCGATGCACATGCACCTGGTCGAGACCGCCTACCAGAAGGCCTATGCCTGGAAGCGCGGCGGCGGCACCGCGGTCGAGTACATCGACCGCTTCGGCATGCTGGGGCCGCGGCTGACGCTCGGTCACGGCGTCTGGCTGAACGAGACCGACATCGGCCGCCTGGCGGAGACCGGCAGCTGCATCTGCCACAACTGCTCCTCCAACTTCCGGCTGCGCTCCGGCGTCGCGGCGCTCAACCGCTTCGAGGCGGTCGGCATCAACACCGCGATCGGCCTCGACGAGGCCGGTATCAACGACGACCGCGACATGCTCCAGGAGATGCGGCTGGTGCTGCGCGCGCATCGCGTGCCGGGCATGGGGGACGACGAGGTGCCGGGCATGGGCCAGGTGCTGCGCATGGCGACCGAGGGCGGCGCCCGCACCACGCCCTATGGCGCGCAGCTCGGCACGCTCGAAGTGGGCAAGGGTGCCGACCTGTCGCTGATCGACTGGAAGGGCGTCTCCTACCCCTACCTCGATCCGGAGACGCCGTTGCTGGATGCGGTGATCCAGCGCGCCAAGGCATCGGCGGTGACCACGGTGATGTGCGAGGGCGAGGTGATCTACGAAAGCGGCCGCTTCACCCGGGTCGACCGCGACGGCGCCCTGAAGGTGCTGCACGACGACCTGTCGCGGGCGCTGTCCGATGACGAGGTGGAGCGCCGCCAGCTCTCGAAGGCTTTGCTGCCGCATGCGAAGCGCTTCTACGCGGACTACATCGACCCGTCGCGGCACGAGCCCTTCTACCGGCCGAGCTCGCGGGTGTAGCCGCTACGCCTCCATGGCCATCCCGTCGCGCTGCGGGTCGGCGCCGCCGGTGCAGGTGCCGTCCTGGATCAGCAGCCCGTGCGGCGCGCCGAAAGCGTAGCTCTGGTAGGAACGGGCGATGGGGTAGCCCATCGCCGCCAGCGCCGCGCCGGTCGCGTGCGGGATGCGGTTCGCGAGGTCGATGGTGTCGCTCAGCGCCACGATCCGCGGTGCCGCGACCGCCTCGCTCATGCTCATCCCGAAATCGACGACGTTCATGATCGCCTGGGCGATCGCCGGCACGATGTAGGTGCCGCCGGGTGCGGCCAGCACCATGCAGGGCGCCCCGTCGCGGAACAGGATGGTCGGCGCCATGGCGCTGGCGCGGCTCTTGCCCGGTGCGATCGACGCGGCGCGGCCCGGGCGCGGGTCGAAGCCGCTCATGCAGCCGTTGAACATGAAGCCGAGCCCCGGCGCGATGACGCCGGATGGGATGCCGAGCGTGTGCGTCAGCGCGACCGCATTGCCATCGGCATCGACGACGCAGACGACGGTGGTGTCGGGCGGATCCGCGGGGCCGCCGGCGCGCGGTACGCTCGCCTTTTCGTCGGCGCGGATACGCGTCGCGAGCGCCGCGCCATGCGCGCGCGACAGCAGCCGGTCGAGCGGCACGTCGACGAAGTCGGGGTCGCCCATATGGGCGTCCTTGTCGATCGTCATCCACTTCATCGCCTCGGCGAGGATGCGGAGGTGCTCCGTGCCGTTGTGCGCCAGCGCGCCGAGCTCGAACGCCTCCAGGATGTGCAGCAGCTCGATCAGCGAGGCGCCGCCGGCCGGCGGCGGGTTGGACGCGACGCGCAGGCCCCGGTAGCTGCCCCAGACCGGCGGCTTCTCCCGCACGCGGTAAGCAGCGAGATCGGCCATGGTGATCGGCCCGCCCTGGGCGCGCATGTCGGCCACCATCTCCTCGGCGATCGCGCCGCGGTAGAAGCTCTCGGCGCCGTCCGTCGCGATGCGCTCCAGCGTGCGTGCCAGGTCCGGGTTGTGCAGCGTGTCGCCCGGGCGCTTCAAGGTGCCGTCGGGGCGGAAATAGACCTGCCGACCGGTCGCGCTGAACCGCAGCTTGTCCTCGGTGTTCACCTGGCCGTCGCCGCCATGGTCGATCGCCCAGTAGTAATGGACATAGGGTCGCACCATCACGCCGCGTCGCGCCTGCGCGATCGCCGGGGCCATGATGTCGGCCAGGTCCATGCTGCCGAAGCGGGACAGCGCCTCGGCATAGCCGGCGACGTTGCCCGGGGTGCCGACCGCGCCGTGACCGATGTCGTTCGCCTGGTCCTTCAGCAGGAAGACGAAGCCGTCGCGCGACTGGCCGACGAAACGATCGGCCCACATGTCGGGCGTCGCGGAGAGCGGCGCGCGGGCGAAGAACTCCAGCACCGTGTGCACGCCCCGCTTCGGCATGCAGATCTGCATGCTGCCGAAGCCGCCGATGCCGCACATCTGCGGATCGACGACGCCCTGGCTGAAGGCGCAGGCGATCGCCGCATCCACCGCATTGCCGCCGCGGCGCAACACCTCCACCCCTGCTTCCACCGATTCCGGCTGGGGTGCGACCACCATGCCCCGCATCGATCTCTCCCTTTGTCAGTCCGGCGTGATGCCCGATGCCTGGATCACCGGTGCCCAGGCCGCGACCTCCTGCCGGACGAAGGCCTGGGCGTCGTCGAGGTAGAGGCGCCCGGGCGTGGTCGCGGTTTCGGCGAAGCGGCGCTGGACGGTGGGCTGCGCCTGGGCGTGCCGAACGGCGGCCGCCAGCCGTTCCAGGACCGGGCGCGGCGTGCCGGCGGGTGCGGCGAGCCCGACCCAGCCGTCAGCCGTCGCTTCTGGAACCCCGAGCTCGACGAAGGTCGGCACCGCCGGGAATTCGGCCACGCGCTCCGGGCCGGAGGTCGCGAGCGGCCGGAGTGCCCCCGAGCGGATATGGGCGCTGGCCGCGGTCAGCCCGTCGATGACGCTCGGCACCACGCCCGCCAGCACGTCGGTGATCGCCTGGGCGGAGCCACGATAGGGCACGTGCTCCAGCCGCGCGCCGGTGGCGCGCGCCAGGCGCAGCCCGAGCAGATGCGCGACGCCGCCGACGCCGGAGGTGGCATAGTCGACCGGCCGCTGCCGCGCCGCCGCCAGGTAGTCGGCGAGCGTCCGGATCGGCAGGCGCGGATCGACCAGCAGCATGTAGGGTGTCGCCATCATGATCGCGACATGTGCGAAGGACCGGTCGGCATCGTACTGGATGCGGTCGCGATAGAGGGTCTGCCCGATGGCGAGGCCGCTGATCGTGGTGACCAGCAGCGTGTAACCATCGGCCGGCGCCCGCGCCGCGAGGCCGCTGCCGAGGGTGGAGCTGGCACCGGCGCGGTTGTCCGCCAGGATGCTCTGGCCGAGGAAGGCCGACATCTCCTGCGCGATGACGCGCGCCGCGATGTCGGTGGCGCCGCCGGGCGGGAAGGGCACGATCAGGCGGATCGGTTGCGCCCCGGGCCAAGCCGCCGCCTGCGCGCCCGCGCCGCGCGGCACGATGGGCGCCGTGAGGAGGGCGCCGAGCAGGCGCCGCCGCATCACCGCACCCATTCGCCGCGGCGCATCAGCGGCTCCGCCGCGCCGTCCGCGGTGATGCCGTCGACATCGGTCTCGGCCGAGCCGATCATCCAGTCGACATGGATCAGGCTGCGGTTGGCGCCGCGCGCCGTGAGCTCCGCTTCGCTCAACTCGTCATCCACGAAACACTTGGCATAGGCCTGGCCGAGCGCGATGTGGCTCGCGGCGTTCTCGTCGAAGAGCGTGTTCAGGAACAGGATGCCGCTCTGCCCGATCGGGTTGGAGTTCGGCACCAGCGCGACCTCGCCGAGCCGCCGCGCGCCCTCGTCGGTGCCGATCATCCGCTCCAGCACTTCCTGCCCGGCGCTCGCCGCGGCGTCCACGATGCGGCCCGCCTCGAAGCGGACGCGGATGTCGCGGATCAGCGTGCCGGCATGGGCGAGCGGCTTGGTCGCGGCGACGGTGCCCTCGACGCGGGCCATGTGCGGCGTCGTGAACACCTCCTCGGTCGGGATGTTCGGATTGCCGACGATGCCGTTCTTCGCCGGCGAGGCGCCGCCCATCCAGGCATGCCCATCGGCCAGCCCGACGCGGAGGTCGGTCCCCGGGCCGCGGAAGTGCAGCGCCGCGTAGCGCCGTTCGTCCAGCATGCGGCGCCGGGCCGCCAGCGCCGCGTTGTGCGCCGCCCAGTCGGCGACCGGATCGGCGGCGTCCACGCGCGACGCGGCGAAGATCGCGTCCCAGAGCGCCGCCACGGCCTCCGCCTCGGGCCGGTCCGGGAAGACCGCGCGCGCCCAGGCCGACGTCGCCGCGGCGACGATGGTCCAGTTGATGGCGGAGCCGGTGATCAATTCGAGCGCCGGTCGATAGGCGCGCGAGCGGGCGCGGTTGGCGCGCGCCACCCGCTCCGGATCCTGACCGGCGAGCAGCGCCGGATCCTCGCCCACGATCGCCAGCCGTGCGGCACCTCCGCGGAAGGCGGCCGCCATGCCGTCGAACAGCCAGGCAGGGGCGGCATCGAAGCTCGCTTCCGGCGCATGGCGATAGCGCGCGAGCGTCGCGGCGTCGTCGGCGAGCAGCGTCGTGACCAGGGAGGCGCCGGCGCGATAGGCGTGCTCGGTGATGCGCCGCGCCAGCGGCAGCGCCTCGAGCGGCGCCGTCATCACCAGCTCCTGCCCCGGCGCCAGGCCGAGCCCGACCTTGATCGCAAGTGCGGCCAAGCGATCGAGCCGCGGGTCTTCGGGAAGCGTGCTTGTCATGGCGCGGATTATCCGCGCGGCAAAACTTCCCGGCAACCGGCGATCGCCGCCAGCCAGTCCCGCGTCGCCCGTGCCTTGCCCTGCACCATCTCCAGCGCCGCGCGGATGCCGCGATCGCAGCCGCCGCGCGCGATCTCGCCGGCGATGCCGGCCTCGATCCGCGTCAGGCGGCGGCGGATCGCGGCGAGGTCCGGAACGGCGCCCACGTCGTGGCCGTGGCGCACCGCCTCGACCAGGGCGGAGAGCGGCCGGTCGTAGCGGTCGGCGATCGCTTCCGGCCCCTCGGTCCAGCCGATTCCGGCCCACCAGAGGGCGGGCCGCGCGAGCGGAAGGGTCAGGTCATGGACGGTGTTCGCGGGAACCATGGGGTCGGGCGCCGCCTCTCGGGTGTCGACAGGGCGGCATTCCTGCCGGGGCCGCGCGGCCCGTGCCGTGACCGGCGTCACTGGCGCGCTCGTCCGGGTCGCAGGCTGGCAGGGCGGCGCATGGTTCGCCTCGGGTCAGGTGAACGGGATGCACCCATCCTGCCCCCGCTTCCGTCGCGGCCGCGTCGCGCCGCGGCCACGCTTCTGTCGCGTCTGTCGCGCGGGAGTCTTGGTTTCGCGCGCAGCCGCCACACCAACCCTGCGCGCCCGGCTCCGAACGAAGCCGTTCTCCGCCGGTCAGCCCGCGACATACCCATAGGCGAGGTTGCTGCGCTCGCCGCCCGCCGCGGCATACTCCGCCTTGACCCGGGTGACGCCGTCGGTCTCCAGGCCCGCGCGGCGGCGGTCGTAACGATACATCGCGACCGAGTTGTCGGCGAAGATCGCCGACTTCACCGGCCCATCGGCGGCGCCGAGCGGCGCGAAGCCGTATTGGCGCTGCATGTCCTCCGGAATCTCCAGGCGCCGCAGCGCCTCGATCTGCCATTGCGGCGACCCGGTCCAGACCGCGTCGGTGCCCCAGACCACGTGATCGGCGCCGAGTCCCTTGACCAGGATGCCCATCAGGGCAGCCGCCAGCCGCGGCTGTACCACCGTCGTCTGCGCGAAGATCTGGCCGAGGTCGCCATAGACGTTGCTGACGCCGAACTTCTCCGGGATCTCCGCCAGGTCGGAAGTCCATTCGACGCGGCCGGTGCGGGTGAACTGCTCGAGCGCCTGCTCGGCGGTGCCGCCGCCGGCGAAGCGATAGGCGGAGTGGTAGATCACGAAGCGCATGCGCGGGAAGTCGCGCGCCGCGCGGCCGACATCCTCGACCGTCGCGTAGGGCAGCAGATGCGGGAAGCTCGCCTCCACCGCCGGCGGGAACAGGCCCTTGTGCACGCAGACGATGTCGTGGCCGGCGGCCAGCAGCTTCTCGTAGAAGGGGTACATCAGCCGCTCGTCGTCCAGGCGCCAGGGCCATTGCGCCAGGTGCTTGTTGGTGTTGTCGCCGATCGTGTAGCCCTTGAAGCTGTCGGGGCGGAGTTCGGCGATGGCGCGATCGACCTGCTCCAGCCAGCCGGGCTGGCCGGGCGTGAAGATCGCGTGGCTCATGCAGCGGCGGGTGCCGGCGGCCTCGTTCACCTGGCGGCGGGCGTTGAACTTCATCTCGTTGGTCAGGAACCAGTCCTGCGGCTCGTCGCTCGGCGCGCCGCTGATCAGCGCCACCTTGGTGTCGCTGTCGAGGAAGATCTCCTTGAACCAGTTGGCATATTTCAAGCTGTCGATAGTCTGCTCGGCGGGGTTCAGCGCCGGGTTCCAGCCGGCGCGGCCGACCGCCTGGCGCATGTTGACGAAGCCCATCAGCCGCGTGTCGTCGCGCAGGAAATGCGTGTGCACGTCCATGATGAACTGGTCGCGGAGGCCGGCGGCGCGCGCCTCCGCCCGGTCGCGCTCCTGCGCCTCGGCGCGGGAGACGCCGAAGACCGGGCCGTAGACGTCGTTCATCGCGAGGAAGGCCGCCGCCATGCCGGAGGCGGTGGCGAGGAAGCCGCGCCGCGACAGCCCCTGATGGCCGCCGATCTCGTCGGCCAGCGCCTTGATCCGCGCCTCCACCTGCTTCTGTTGGGCGGTCTGCGGGATCGGCGCGAATTCGTCGGAGGAGACGACCTGGGTCGGGATCGGGGAGGGGAACATCACCTCCTGCGCCGGTTTCAGCGCGGCGATCTCGTCATCCGTCAGGAATCCCATGGCTGCGTCCCTCCCCGGGCGTTGGCTTGGCCCGCCCAGGCTGCACCGGCGGGTTGCCGGGGTTCAAGTCAACACCATCGCGGGAACCGATCCGCTGGCCGGGTGTTGCAACCCCGTTGGCAGGAGTACGCGGCATGCGGAAGATCATCGGGGTGGCGGTCCTCGTCATCGTGCTGGCGGCGGGCGGCGTCACGCTCTTCGCCTGCAGCGAGAGTGCGACCCTGCCGGAGGCGGCGGGCTACGGCCCCGCGCCGCGCCTGCCGGAGCCCAATCCGGGCCTGATCCCGACCGTCAGCATCGCGCCCGCGGCCGGCTGGGAAGGCGATGCCCGGCCGACGCCCGCACCGGGCCTCGCGGTCGCGGCCTTCGCGACCGGCCTCCAGCATCCGCGCAACCTGCTGGTCCTCCCCGGCGGGGACGTGCTGGTCGCCGAGAGCAACGCGCCGCCGAAGCCCGAGGACAACACCGGCATCCGCGCCTTCATCATGCGCCAGGTGATGGCCCGCGCCGGCGCCGGCGTGCCGAGCGCCAATCGCATCACGCTGCTGCGCGACGCCGATGGCGACGGCACGGCGGAGACCCGCAGCGTCCTGCTGGAAGGGCTGAATTCGCCCTATGGCATGGCGCTGATCGGCGACCAGCTCTTCGTCGCCGATACCGATGCGATCCGCCGCTTCCCCTACCGCCAGGGCCAGACGCGGATCGAGGGTGCCGGGGAGCGGCTGGTCGCGCTGCCGGGCGGGCCGCGCAACCACCATTGGACCAAGAACCTGGTGGCAAGCCCCGACGGGCGCTTCCTCTATGTCGGCATCGGCTCCAACAGCAATGTCGGCGAGCATGGGATGGAGGCGGAGGAAGGCCGCGCCCAGATCTGGGAAGTGGAGGTGGCGAACGGCCGCCACCGCAGCTACGCCACGGGCCTCCGCAACCCGAACGGCCTGGCGATGGTGACGGGATCGCCGCCGGTTCTCTGGACCGCGGTCAACGAGCGCGACGAGATCGGCAGCGACCTCGTGCCGGACTACATGACCTCGGTCCGCGATGGCGGCTTCTACGGCTGGCCATACAGCTACTACGGACAGACCGTGGATGCGCGCGTCTCGCCGCCGCGGCCGGATCTGGTGGCCCGCGCGATCGCGCCGGACTACGCGCTCGGCGCGCATACCGCCTCCCTTGGCCTCGCGATCAGCGACGACAGCGGCCTGCCGGAGCCGTTCCGCCGCGGTGCCTTCATCGGCCAGCACGGGTCCTGGAACCGGCGGCCGCCGGCCGGCTACCGGGTGATCTTCGTGCCCTTCGCGGATGGCCGGCCGACAGGGGCCCCGGTCGAGGTGCTGACCGGCTTCCGCGACGATCGCGGCCGGGCGCGCGGCCGCCCGGTCGGCGTGACGCCGGATGGCCGCGGCGGCCTGCTGGTCGCCGACGATGTCGGCAACGTCGTCTGGCGGGTGGCCGCGCCGCGGTGACGATCAGCGCCCGCGCACCGCGGCATGCTTGTTATGGTGTCCGCACGGCGGCCAACGCCCGGGTGAGGGAGCGCATGTCGTAGGGCTTGCGCAGCATCACGCCGGGCGGCGCGCCTTCGCCCGGCGGCACGGCATCGAGGCCGCTCGCATAGACGACCCTGAGCGCCGGAAAGCGCCGCAGCGCCTCCACGGCCAGGGCGGCGCCCGACATGCCCGGCAGCCCGAGATCGGTCATCAGCACCTCGACCCCGGCATCGAGCATGTCGAGCGCCTGTTCCGCATCGCCCGCCTGCCGCACCTGGTGACCCAGGCGGGTCAGCATGGCGGCACTCGCCATCCGGATCAGCGCCTGGTCCTCGACGAAGAGGATCGTCATCGCGCCATCGGCCGGAGCCCGCCGCGGCGCGGCGGCGGCCGGCGGCGCCGCCTCCGGCCGGTCCTGGCCGCGGAGCACCTGGCGCAGCCGGCGCGCCAATGCGTCCCGCGTGTAGGGCTTGCTCAGCAGCTCGACCCCGCGATCCAGCTGGCCGCCATGCACGATGGCATTGTCGGTGTAGCCGGAGGTGAACAGCACCGCGATCCCCGGCAGGCGCTGCCGCGCCTGCCGCGCGAGCTCCGGGCTGCGCAGCGGCCCCGGCATCACGACATCGGTGAACAGCAGGTCGATCGGCACGCCGCTTTCGACGATCGCCAGCGCGCTCGTCGCATCCCTGGCCCTCAGCACGCGGTAGCCGAGGCCCGAGAGCATCTCGATCACGATGCCGCGGACATCCTCGTCATCCTCGACGACCAGCACCGTCTCGCTGCCGCCGGTGACCGGTCCGGCATCGACCTCGCTCGCCAGATCCTCGGCCTGCTGGGCGCGCGGCAGGTAGATGCGCATGGTCGTGCCCTGCCCGGGCTCGCTGTAGATCTTGATGTGGCCCCGCGACTGCTTGACGAAGCCGTAGACCATGCTGAGGCCGAGCCCGGTGCCCTGGCCTTCGGGCTTGGTCGTGAAGAACGGCTCGAAGACCTGCTCGACGATCTCCGGCGCCATGCCGCAGCCGGTGTCGGTCACCGCGAGCATGACGTATTGCCCGGGCGTCACGTCGGTGTGGCGGACGGCGTAATCGTCGGTCAGCGACGCATTGCCCGCCTCGATCGTCAGCTTGCCGCGGCCGTCCATGGCGTCGCGCGCATTGAGCGCGAGGTTGAGAAGCGCGTTCTCGACATGCGACGGATCGACCAGGGAATTCCAGAGCCCGCCCGAGATCACCGTCTCGATCTCGATCCCCTCGCCCAACGCGCGGCGCAGCAGGTCGTCCATGCCGCGGACGAAGCGGCCGAGGTTGACGACCTTGGGCGCCAGCGGCTGGCGCCGCCCGAAGGCGAGAAGCTGGGAGGCGAGCTTGGCGCCGCGGGTGACGCCGGCCATGGCGGCGCGCACCCGCTGCTCCGCCCTGTCGTCGCCGGCGACATCCTCCTGCAGCAGTTGCAGGTTGCCGCCGACGACCTGGAGCAGGTTGTTGAAGTCGTGCGCGACGCCGCCGGTCAGCTTGCCGATCGCTTCCATCTTCTGGGCCTGGCGCAGCACCTGCTCGATCCGCGTGCGTTCCTCGGCTTCGGCGAGGAGCCGCCCGTTCGCCGCCTCCAGCTCGGCGGTCCGCTCGGTGACCTTGTCCTGCAAGGACAGCGTCAGCTGCCGCCGCACCCGCGCCAGCGCCAGCGCGCCGTCGACGCGGGCGATCAGCTCCCGCGCCGAGAAGGGCTTTATCAGATAGTCGTCGGCGCCGGCGTCCAGGCCCTCGACGCGCGCCTCCTCGCCGGCGCGGGCCGAGAGCATGATGACCGGAATGTCGCGGAGCGCGGCATCCGCCCGGATCGCTGCAAGCAACCCGAAGCCGTCGAGGTTCGGCATCATCACGTCGGTGATGAGCAGGTCGGGCCGACGCTGATGCAGGGTGGCGAGCGCCGTCACCCCATCGCCGACCACCTCGCAGCGATGCTGGACGCCGAGCAGCCGCGCGACGTAGTCGCGCATGTCGGCATTGTCGTCGGCGAGCAGGATATGGGCGCGCTCCTGCGACGTCGCCTCGGTCGGCAACCCGTCCGCCATTGCGTCGCGGAGCGCCGTGGCTTGCGGCAGCCAGCTCAGCGCCTCCTCCACGAAGGCGCGCGCCGCCGCCGGCGCGGCGGCCGTGGACGGCGCCGCCCGCACCTGGTCCGGCGGCAGATGCCGGCTGCCGAGCGGTAGCGAGACGGTGAACAGCGTGCCGCTGCCTTCCGTGCTGTCGACCGCGATGCGCCCGCCATGGATCTCGACCAGCTCCTTCACCAGCGCCAGCCCGATGCCGCTGCCTTCGAAGGTGCGGCCGCGGGCACCTTCCACCCGATGGAAGCGATCGAAGATGCGGGAAAGCTGGGCGGCCGGGATTCCGGTGCCGGTGTCGCGCACCTCGAGGGCCGCGTGGCCGTCCCGCTGGCTCATCCGGATGTCGATGGCGCCGTCGAAGGTGAACTTGAAGGCGTTGGAGATCAGGTTGAGGACGATCTTCTCCCACATCCCGCGATCGACATGCACTGGCTTTCCCGGCGCGCAATCGATGCGGAGCGCGAGCCCCGCCTTCTCCGTGGTCGAGCGGAAGCTGCTCGCGATCTCCGCGGTGAAGGCGCCGAGATCGGCGGGCTCGAAGCGCGCGTCGCTGCGGCCGGCCTCGATCCGGGAGAAGTCGAGCAGCGAATTCACCAGCCGGAGCAGCCGCAGGCCGTTGCGATGCACCAGGCGCAGCCGTTCGAGATCCGCCTGCCGCAGGTGCTCCGGTTCCGCCAGGCTGTCTTCCAGCGGCCCGAGCATCAGGGTCAGCGGCGTGCGGAATTCGTGGCTGACATTGGAGAAGAAGGTGGTCTTGGCGCGGTCGAGCTCGGCCAGCGTCTCGGCGCGCCGGCGTTCCTGCTCATAGGCATCGGCATTGGCGATGGCGCCGGTGAGCTGGCCGGCGACCAGGCCGAGGAAATCCTCGTAGCCGCGGTCGAACAGCCGGAAGGGGTTGAGGCCCACGATCAGCAGGCCGCTCCGCTCCGGGTCGCCGGTCGGCAAGGCCTGGAGCCAGGCCGCCCGGGGCGGCGCCCGTTGCCAGGCGCCGAAGGGCAGGGCCTGCCCGAACAGGATCGCGAGGTCCTGCACCTGTCGGGCGCCCCGGCTCCGCAGCACCTCCGCGGTCGGCCACGGCAGCACGGCGTCGGCGGCGATCGCGTGCGGTGCCGCAGGGTGCCCGGCCTCGATGCCGGTCGCACCCGCCAGCGTCAGCCCGCCGCCCGGCTCCGGCAGGTAGATGGCCGCGAAGGGCAGGTCACGGTCGTTGCCGGCGAGCGCCGCGGCAGCGGCGCGGCCGACCGCCTGGCGCGTCCGCGCTTCCGAGGTGCGCGCGCCGAGATCGCGGAGGAGCGTCAGTTGCCGCTCCCCCATCACGCGTTTGGTGTCTTCGGTGTTGGCGCAGATGATGCCGCCCGGATGGCCGAGATCGTCCGGGATCGGGCTGAAGGAGAAGGTGTAGTAGGTCTCCTCCGAATAGCCGTTCCGCTCCATGATCAGGAGCTGTTCCTCGACATAGATCCCTTCGATGCCGCCCATGGCGGTCTGGAGCATCGGGCCGATGCTCTCGTAGATCTCGCCCCATACGTCCGCGATGGGCTGGCCGAGGGCGCGCGGGTGCTTGCCGCCGACGATCGCGCGGTAGGGATCGTTGTAGAAGAAGGTCAGCGCCGCGCCCCAGCCGATCCAGATCGGCTGGCGGGAGGTCAGCATGATGCGGATCGCGGTCTTGAGGCTCTGCGGCCAGAGAATGGGCGGTCCGAGCGGCGTGCGCGCCCAGTCATGGGCGCGCAGCAGCGCACCCATCTCGCCGCCGCCGGCCAGGAAGGCGGCCTGGCCCCCGGGCCCGGCGTCGCGCTCCATCGACTCCCCCATTCGGCAATCCTCGACCGTCACGGCGTGAGCGCCGCCGTTCCGAACGCAGATGGACCCGCGATCGATCCGCCCATGTGGCAGCCCATCCCGCGGCAGTCGATGACAAATGCGTGTTGCGCCCGAGAAGGCGTCATGACCTCCGAGGTCATGGATCACCGCGCCGGTTCGACCGAGGTTTCCCGCCGTCGCAGCAACCCGGATTGATAGGGATCCCGCCCATGCCGACCCTCGCCGTCTGCCAGCTTCGCCAGGTCGATCTCGGTCCGGCGATCGCCGGATACCTCGCCCGGATCGACGCGACGCTCGCGCCGCATGGCGGCCGCTTCCTGGTCCATGGTGGCCCGGTCACGGTGCTGGAAGGCGCGTGGGAGGGCGATTTCGTCATCGTCGCCTTCCCCGACCGGGCCCGGGCGGAGGCCTGGTACGGATCATCGGCGTACCGGGCGATCCTGCCGCTCAGGACGGAGAACGCCGATTGCACCGCCTTCCTGGTCGACACGGTCGCGGAGGATTACCGCGCCGCCGACCTGCTGAAGACGCTGTTCTGACGCTCACGCCTTCTCGACGTTCCAGAAGATCGGGAAGGAGGATGGCATGAGCCCGCGCAGCGAGGAGCGGTAGGCGGCCGGGATGGTGAACTGGCCCCACATGACCGACGGCGTCAGCTCGTAGGCGATGCGCTGCACCTCGGTCGCGATCCGCTGCCGCTCCGCCATGCTCCCGGCATCGGCGAAGGCGCGGGTCAGCGCCGGGATGCGGTCGTCGCAGGACCAGCCGGGATACTCCGCGCAGGAGCTGGCGATGTAGAAATGGGTCAGCGGCGTCAGCATGTCGACGCCGTTCGAATAGACCGAAAAGATGCTCCAGCCTTCGCGCCGCCCGCGCCGCGCCAGCACCGTGCCCCAATCCATCACCTGCTCGTCGACGTTGAAGCCCGCCTGTTTCATGGCCTGGACCAGGACCTGCGCCGCGGTCTGCGAGATCGACCCCGCGACCTGCAGGAAGATCACCGGCTGGCCGTTGTAGCGGGTGCGTGCGAGCTCCGCCTTGGCGGCTTCGATCGCGAGCCCCGCGCCCTCGGCGCCGGCATCGGTGCTGTAGGGCGCGCCGCACATCCAGAAGGACGAGCAGCGCGTCCGGAAGCGCTCCGGGATGCCGATCGCCTGCAGGATCGACGCCTGGTCGACCAGCTTCCACAGCACCCGCCGCACCGCCGGATCGTCGAAGGGCGGGAAGGCGTGGTTCGGGCGGAAATTGCCCTGGAACTGGTGCAGGCCGCCGAGCGAGAGCAGGCGCACGTCGCGCGACCGCTCCAGCCGCGTGATCCAGTCGAAGGGCACGTATTGCTGGTAGTCGACCTCGCCCGCGATCAGCGCGGTCGATGCCGTCGCCTGGTCGGGCAGCACGCGGAGCGCCAGGCTGTCGACCTTGACGGTCTTGCCGCCGGCCAGGAAATCCGGCGCCTCCGCACGTGGGCGGTAAGCCGCGAACTTCTCCAGCACCATGACGTTGCCGGGCCGCCAGAGATCGGGGCGGAAACGGAAGGGGCCGGAGCCGATGATCTCCGTGATGCGCTGGTCGCCGGGCGTGCGCGCGATGCGCTCGGGCAGGATGAAGGGCACCGGCGCGTTGGGCTTGCCGAGGATTTCCAGCAGCAGCGGGAAGGGCCGCTTCAGCCGCAGCTCGAAGGTCCGATCATCCTTGGCGGTCAGCGCGTCCTGCGCATCGAGCAGCATGCGCCCGAGTGCGTCGCGCGGCATCCAGCGCGTCAGCGAGGCGACGACGTCGGCCGCGCGCACCGGCTGCCCGTCATGGAAGGCGAGGCCCGGCCGCAGGGTAAAACTCCACTGCAGGCGATCGGTGGAGACGCTGTGGGTTTCGACCATCTGCGGCTGGATCCGCCCTTCGCCATCCATGGCGAAGAGCGTGTCGAAGACGTGGTAGCCGAAGCTGCGGGTGATCGCCGCCGTCGTGACATAGGGGTCGAGGATCACCGCCTCGGATTCAAGCACGAGGTTGAGCTGCCGCTCGGCCCGCGCCTCCGGCGGCCGGATGATCCCCGATGCGGCGAGCGCGCTGCCGCCGGCGATCAGCCCCCGGCGTCCGATATCCGCGATGGGCATGAGCGGTCCCCCTTCGGTTTCGATATATCCTATGCCAAGCTGCGCCGCACCGCCAGGGTGATGCTGAGGAGGATTGCGCGATGTCCGATGCCGAGCTTCTGTTCATGCCGGCCACGCGCGCCGCGGCGCTGATCCGGCGCAAGGCGCTGTCGCCGGTCGAGCTGACGCAAGCGGTGCTGGCGGCGATCCATCGCCAGCAGCCGCGCCTGAATGCCTTCGCGACGATCGCGGAGGAGCGGGCGATGGCGGCGGCCCGGGCGGCGGAGGATGCGGTGATGGCAGGTGCCGCACTCGGCCCGCTGCATGGCGTGCCGGTGCATGTGAAGGACCAGGTCGACACCGCCGGGCTCCGCACCGCGCATGGCTCGGCGATCTTCGCGGACAATGTCCCGGCGCGGGACGATGCGACGGTGGCGCGGCTGCTGGCCGCCGGCACGGTGCTGCTCGGCAAGACGACCATGCCGGAATTCGGGCACAAGGGGCTGACCGACGGGCCGAGTTTTGGCGTCACCCGCAATCCCTGGGACCTGTCGCGCACCGCCGGCGGCTCCTCCGGCGGTGCCGCGGCGGCGGTCGCGGCCGGGCTCGGCCCGCTCGGCCTCGGCACCGACGGCGCCGGCTCGGTCCGCATCCCGGCCGCCTGCTGCGGCATCGTCGGGCTGAAGGCGACGCTCGGCGCCGTGCCCTGGGAAGCCGCCGCCGACACCTTCGCCAACAACGTCTATGCCGGGCCGATGACGCGGAGCGTGACCGATGCAGCGGTCATGCTCTCGGTGCTGGCGGGGCCGAGTGCGCGCGATGCGCAGAGCCTGCGTGGCCCCGGCCTGGCGCCGCTGCCGCCGGGCCTCGTCGGCGACGACCTGTCGGGGCTGCGCATCGGGTACATCGCGCGCGCCTGCAATGCCCGCGTGCAGCGGGAGATGGCGGCGAACACCGAAGCCTCGCTCGCGGCGCTCGCTGTTCGCGGCGCCGAGGTGGAGGCGGTCACCGACGCGATCGACTGGATGGAGTTCCCCGGCCGCGTGATGTACCAGGCCGGCTTCGCCGTGACCTGCGCGCAATACCTGCCGGACTGGCACAACCAGATGGACCCGGTGCTGCTCGCCTTCATGGAGCGCGGGTCCAAGTTCTCGCTCAGGGAATTCCGGGAAGCGCAGTTCTCCCGCACCCGGCTGTTCCGCGCCATCCAGGACCTGTTCGGCCGCTTCGACGTGCTGGTCACGCCGACGCTGACGCGCACAGCCCTGCCGGCCGATTTCGATGCGGCGCATGACGAGATCGAGATCGAGGGCGAGCGCTGCGGCATCACCCGCCAGGGCTGGAGCAGCTACATGTACCCCTTCAACCTGACCGGCCATCCGGCGCTGACGATCCCGTCCGGCTTCGCGGAGGACGGGCTGCCGACCGCGGTGCAGCTCGTCGGGCCCTGGGGCGCGGAGATGGCCCTGCTCCGCCTCGGCGCCATGCTGGAACAGGACCGCCCCTGGGCGCAGCACCGTCCGCCGACGGGCTGAGTTACCCCAGCGCGGCGACCGCCGCGAAGCCGGCATCGGCCGCCTGCAGCGCGCGGTCGATGTCGGCCGGGCCATGCGCGCAGGAGAGGAACATGTTGTGCCGCGGGTGGAAATAGGCGCCGGCCGCCAGCGCCGCGGTGCAGAAGGCATCGCCCAGCCGAAAACCCTCATCGCCGTCGAACAGCACCAGCGGCATCTGCGCCGGCCCCGTCTGGCGGATGCCGACGCCATGCCGCGCCGCGCCGGCCGCGAGCCCGGCACGCAGCCGCTCCCCCATCGCCCGCATCCACGCCGGGCCGCCGATGCGGTGCAGTTCGTCGATGGTCGCAAGGGCCGCCGCCATCGGCACCGCGCCGCACCAGAAGGATCCTGTCGCATAGACGCGCGTCGCCGCCTCCCGCAGCCAATCCGCGCCGGTGATCGCGGCCAGCGCATGCCCGTTGGCGATCGCCTTGCTGTAGGCCGCGAGGTCCGGCCGCACGCCCACCGTCTCCCAGGAGCCGCCGAGATCGAGGCGGAAGCCGGCGCGCACATCGTCCAGGATCAGCGCCGCGCCGGCGCGGTCGCAGGCGGCGCGGAGCGCCTGCGCGAAGGCGGGCGTCGGCAATTCGAGCGCCCGCGCCATGTCGTGGCGGAAGGCGGTGACGATGATGCCGGCGAGGTCGTCGCCGGCGGCCGCGATGGCGGCCTCGACCGAGGCCACGTCGTTGTAGTCATAGGCGATCAGGTGGGCGCGGTCCTCCGCGGTGACCCCGGCGACCGAGGGCGAGCACCAGGGCACCGCGCCATGGTAGGACCCGCGCGCGACCAGCAGCTTGCGCCTGCCGGTGCCGGCGCGCGCGATGGTGACGCAGGCGGTCGTCGCATCGGTGCCGTTCTTCGAGAGCTGACACCAATCGGCATGCGGGATCGTCCCGACCAGCCTTTCCGCCAGCTCGACCAGCACCGGCGCCGGGCCGTTCATGCAGTCGCCGAGCGCCGCCTGTCGCCGCGCCGCGTCCTCCACCGCCGGGTGATGATGCCCAAGCACCACCGGCCCCCAGGCGCACATGAAATCCACCACCTCCCGCCCGTCCACGTCCCACAGGCGGCAGCCTTCGGCGCGGGCGAAGTATTGCGGATAGCCGTGCGGCAGCCGTGCGGCATCGAGGTGGCCCCAGAGCCCGCCCGGAATCACCTGCCGCGCCCGATCCCGGAGTGCGGCATCCCGGCCGGCGATGGTCGCAGGGGCGGCGGTGTCGGGCATGACGGCTCCACGGGAACGGCAATTCGATATATCATGTCGCGAAGCGGCTTGGGAACGCGATAAGGGAGGTTGGGATGCGAATGCTGCTCGCCGGCTGGCTCGGCCTGCTCCTGCTCGCGGCGCCTGCCGCCGCGCAGACGCTCCGCATCGGCATCGCGTCCGATCCCGACGTGCTGGACCCGACCCTGTCGCGCAGCGTCGCGGCGCGGCAGGTCTTCATGGCCATGTGCGACAAGCTGATCGAGGTGGACGAGCAAGGCCGGCTGGTGCCGCAGCTCGCGACTGGCTGGGCGTGGGAGGAGGAGGGGCGGACGCTGCTGCTCACGCTCCGCCCGGGCGTCCGCTTCCAGGACGGCGCCGCGCTCGATGCCGAAGCGGCGGTCGCCGGGCTGAACCGGCACATCGCCGCCGCCGGCTCCACCCGCCGCGGCGAGCTGGGGCCGGTGACCGCGATCGAGGTCGCCGGGCCCCTGCAGCTGCGCATCCGCCTGAGCCAGCCCTTCGCGCCGCTGCTGGCCGCCCTGTCGGACCGGGCCGGCATGCTGGTCTCGCCGCGGCAAGCCCATGTGCTCGGCGCCGATTTCCAGCGCGACCCGGCCTGCGCGGGGCCGTTCCGGCTGACCCGCCGCGTCGCCCAGGACCGCATCGAGCTGGAGCGCTTCGAGGGCTATTGGGACCGCGCCGCGATCCATGTCGAGCGCGTCGTGTATCGGCCGATCACCGACACGACGGTGCGCGCCGCCAACCTCCGCGCCGGCACGCTCGACGTGATCGAACGGGTGAACACCTCGGATGTGGAGACGCTGCGCCAGGACCGGCGGGTGCGGCTGCTGGAAGGATCCTCGCTCGCTTCGGTCTACATCGCGGTCAACGTCGCGAACGGGCCACGCGCGAACACGCCGCTCGGCCGCGATCCGCGGGTGCGCGCGGCGCTGGAGGCGGCGATCGACCGGGAGGTGCTGAACCGCGTCGCCTTCGACGGGCTCTATCGCCCGGGCAACCAGTCGACGCCGCCCGGGCATCCGCACCATGTCGCCGGCATCCCGGTGCCTGGCCGCGACGTCGCCCGCGCCCGCGCGCTGCTGCGGGAGGCGGGGCTGGAGCGGCTGCGCATCCGCTTCTCCGTCCCGAACACGACCGAGTACGTGCAGGCGGCCGAGGTGATCCAGGCGATGGCAGCCGAAGCCGGCCTCGACCTCGAATTGCAGGTGATCGAGGTCGCGACCCTGCTGCGGCAATGGACGGCGGGCGATTTCGAGGCGCTGATCATCGCCTGGTCGGGCCGCACCGACATCGACGGCAACCTGTGGGGCTTCAATGCCTGCGGCGAAGCCCTGAACGGCGGCGGCTATTGCAGCCAGGCCGCGGATGCGGCGCTGCGCGACGGCCGCACCAGCGTCGATCCCGCCGCGCGCCTGGCCGCCTATGGCCGCGCCATGCGGGTGCTGCTGGAGGACCGGCCGTACATCACCCTCTGGCACCCGCAATCCTTCTTCGGCACCACGGCCGCCGTCGACGGGCTGCGCCTGGTGCCGGACGGCCTGATCCGCGTGCAGGGCCTGCGGCTGCGCCGCTGAGACAGAGCTTGTCCAGTTGCTCTGCTCCCGCGTTTCAGCCTGGGCTGGAGGCCAGCAGCGCTTCGACGGAGGTCCGCAGCGCCTTCGCGAGCTTGGCGAGCGCATCGGCGGAGCCTGGCTTCCGCCCCTTCTCGATGTCGTTCAGATAACCCGCGCCGATCCCGGCCGCCATCGCCAGCCGCCGCTGCGTCAGGTCGCGATACTCCCGCCAGACGCGGACCGCGTTCTCGCCGTCCATGATCCGCAGGGCCATATCGATCGGCAGCATTTCGTCGACGACTGCCGCCAGACCTTTCTCGGCGACCCTGGCGTCGAAGGCGGCGAAGGCCTCCGCGTCCTGCCGGTCCTCCGCGGCGTCGAGAAGCCTCTCGTAGTCGGTACGTCGAAGGGTAACCGTCGAGTCGGTCACCTTGATGGGCCTGATCAGCGTCACGGTCATCAGTCGTAAACCTCCTTCCGATGGCCCGCATCGATGACGATCACGTCGCCTTCGACCACAACGTAGATTGCCCGGTAGTCGCCCTGACGAACCCGATAGCGACCTGCCGGTTGCCCCTGCATTGTCTTCACCGACGGGTGCCGTTTGGCGGGTGCCGCCGCGATTGCGTCAAGCCTGGAGAGGAGTTGGCCTCGCTCCTTTCTCGGCAACGCCGCCATGGCCTTGATCGCCGCGGCATCGAGCTTCAGCGCCATCCAGGCACAATACGCCAATGGCGAACATTTGCCAATGGTCGCGTCAAGCGCCTGTCGCGCGCGGCGTCGCGGGTTCTCAGATCTTCGCCTGCCGCATGGTCCCGGGCGGCATCGCCGCGGCGCTTTCCTCCATCCGGCGCAGCAGCGCGACCAGGCCGGCGCCGCCTTCGGTCATGTCGGCGGCGACCGCGTCGCGCGTCACCACCGGGTCGCGGGCGCGAAGGCCGGCGATGATGTCGAGGTGGCGGTGCCGCCCCGGGTAGCGCGGCGCGGCATGCGGGTAGAGGTGGTTCAGCATCGGCCCGTTGCGCAGCCAGATGCCCTCGATCACGCCAAGCAGTTCCGGCATCGCCGCCGCCTGATAGAGGCCGTGGTGGAAGCGCCAATTGGCCCCGATCGCCGCCGGCGCGTCGCCGGACGCCTCCGCCCGCACCAGCTCCGCATGCAGCCGCTCCAGCGTGCGGATGCCGGCGTCCGTGATCCGGGTTGCCGCGGCGGCGGCGGCCATGCTCTCGAGTGCCAGGCGCACCTCGCGCAGCTCCAGGTACTGGGCCAGCGTCAGCCCGGCGACGGTGATGGCCCGCGCCTCCTCCATCTGCAGCGCGCGTTCGCGGACGAGCTGCATCACCGCCTCCCGCACCGGCGTCTCGGAGACGCCGAGCGAGCGCGCGAGGTCGCGGATCTTGAGCCGCTGCCCAGGGCGCATGCGGCCTTCCATCAGCGCGTTGCGCAGCTCCGTATAGGCGCGGCCGGTGAAGTTCTCCCGCCCGATCGGGGTCAGGAAGCCGAAGCCGCCGGGCGGGCGGGGTGGGGCGGCGGAGGTGCGGGAACGGGGCGTGGGGTTCATTGCCGGCTATTTGATATATCGACGGCCCGGGGTGTCAGGGCCAGAGTGCAAGCGCGCTTCTTACCGGGAATGTCCAGCATGCCGCCAGCTTTCGATGCCGAGGCGCTTCGCGCTGCCCTGCCGCCGGTCTCGGGCAGCCTCCGCCTGCCGGGGCTCGACCGGCCGGTCACGGTGCTGCGGGACCGCTGGGGCATCCCGCATATCCGGGCCGAAGGTGGGTCTGCCGATGCCTTCCGCGCCCAGGGTTTTGTTCATGCCGCGGATCGGCTGTTCCAGATGGAGCTGAACCGCCGCCGTGCGCTCGGCCGTGCCGCGGAATGGCTCGGGCCAGCCGCGGCGGAGGCTGACGTGCTGGCCCGGCGGCTCGGCGTCGAAGCCGCCAGCCGGCGCGACGCCGCTGGCCTCGGCGCCGAGGCGCGCGCGATGACCCACGCCTATGCCGAAGGCGTGAACGCCTTCCTTGCCTCCGGCGCGCCGCGCCCGGCCGAGTATGCGCTGCTCGGGGCTGAGCCCGAGCCCTGGGAGGGCTGGCATTCTATTGCGGTGATGCGCCGGCTTGGGCTGCTGATGGGCTCGGTCTGGTTCAAGCTCTGGCGCGCCGCCGCGCTGCCGCTGCTGGGCCCTGGCCTGGTGGGCAAGCTTCGCTACGACGATGACGGGCGCGACCTGCTGCTGCTGCCGCCCGGCGTCGAGGCGCCGCGCTGGCAGGCGATGCTGCGCGATCTCGCCCCCGGCATCGCAGCGCTGCTCGGCACGGCGGAGGGCGATGCGACCGGCGGAGGCAGCAACAACTGGGCAGTCTCGCCCGCCATGAGCGCGACCGGCCGCCCGATCCTGGCCGGGGATCCGCACCGCGTCTTCGAGATCCCGAACATGTATGCCCAGGGCCATCTCGCCTGCGACGCCTTCGACGTGATCGGGCTGACCGTGCCGGGCGTGCCGGGCTTCCCGCATTTCGCCCACAATGGCCGCGTCGCCTGGTGCGTGACGCATGCCTTCGTCGACATCCACGACCTGTTCGTCGAACGCCTGGACGAAGGCCGCACGCAGGCCGCCTGGCAGGATGGCTGGCGCCCGCTGCAGCGGCGGGAGGAGGTGGTCGCGATCCGCGGCGCGGCATCCCGGAGCGTGACGGTGCTCGAAAGCGCGCATGGGCCGATCATCGCGGAAGGCGAGGGCGGCCTCGCGCTCGCGCTCCGCTCCGTGCAGTTCGCCGAAACCGACCTCTCCTTCGATTGCCTGCCGCGCATGCTGCGGGCTCAGGGCGTCGCCGCATTGTTCGAGGCGACGCGCGGCTGGGGCCTGATCGACCACAACCTGGTCGCCGGCGACACCGAAGGCCGCATCGGCCACCTGGTGCGCGCCCGCATCCCCCGCCGCCCGCGCAGCAATGGCTGGCTGCCGGTGCCGGGCTGGACCGGCGCGCAGGAATGGCAGGGCTGGATCGCGCATGAGGACATGCCGCAGGTCATCGACCCTCCCGACGGCCTGATCGTCACCGCCAACAACCGCGTCGCGGCGGAGGACGGGCCGGACTACCTCTGCACCGATTGCCACCCGCCCTACCGCGCGAAGCGCATCCTGGAACGCCTGCGCGCGGAGCCGGCGGCGCGCAGCGTCGAGGGCGCGGCGGCGCTGCATGGCGACACGCTGTCCGCCAATGCGCGGCTGTTTCGCGACCGGCTGGCCGCGATCTCGCCGCCCGCCGATCCGGCCGCCGCGGCGCTGCGTGACGCGCTGCTCGCCTGGGACGGCCGGATGGAGGCGGGGGCCACGGCGCCCACCGCCTATATCGCGCTCCGTCGCGCGCTGACCGCGCTGCTCGCCGAACGCAGCGGCCTTGCCGGGCTCTCTGGCCATCCCTTCCTCGCCGTCGCGCCCGGCGTGGTGCCGCAGAACCAGCTCTGGTGGACGCTGCCGACGCTGCTCCGCGCGGACGACACGGCGCTGCTCGGCGGCATGGATTGGGCGGAGGCGCTCGACGCCGCGCTTCGCACTGCCGCGGCGGCACCGTCGGCACCCTGGGGGGAAGCGCATCGGCCGCGCTTCGCGCATCCGCTCTCGGCGATGTTCCCGGGGGCCGCAGCGCTGCTCGATCCGGTGGGGTTGCCGGTTGGCGGCGACACCGACACGGTGCTGGCGAACGGCCTGCTCTGCGCTGGCGGCCCCGCCGCCACCTATGGCGCGCTCGCCCGCTACGTCTTCGACGTCGGCGATTGGGAGAACAGCCGCTGGACGGTGTTCCACGGCGCCTCCGGCCATCCCGGCAGCCCGCATTACGCGGACCAGCACGCGGAATGGGCGGCGGCGCGGATGGTGCCGATGACCTATGGCTGGGAGACGCTCGCCGGGGAGGCCGAAGCGCGGCAAACTCTGATGCCGTGACCACCGATCCGAATCCTCCGCCGCGCGTGCTCGGCCTGCAGGCCATCGCCTCCCGTGCCTTCCGCGGCGAGGACCTGACCCCACTCGCGGAGGAGCGCGCGGCGGCCGCCGCGGACGGCACCGATGCCGCCGCCCTCTTCGACCTCTCGATGATCCTGCAGAGCCGCGGCCGCACCGCCGCCGCGCTCGACCTGCTGCATCGCGCGCTGCGGCTGCGGCGCGACTTTTCCGTGGTGCATGGGACCGGGCAGGGGCTCCGGCTGCTCGCCTTCGTCGCCGCCGGCGACTTCATGGCCAATACGCCGGTCGATTTCCTGCTGGCCGGCAGCGATGCGGTACTGACGCTGGTCCATGTCGATGCCGCGATGCCGGCGCTCGGCCGGCTGCCGGGCCACGACGTCGCGATGCTCGCGATCGGCCCATCGGATGCGAACCGGCCGGTGCTGCAGCACATGCAGCGCCTGCTCGCCGAGCATGCCGGGCCGGTAATCAGAGGCGATGCGGCGCGAACTCTGCGTCTGACGCGGGACGGGGTCGCGGCCATGCTCTCCGCCGAACCGTCGATCCTGGCGCCGTCAACCCGCCGCCTGCCGCGATCGGCGCTCGCGGCAGGCCTCGACTTCCCGATCATTGCCCGCCCGGTTGACAGCCATGCCGGGCAGGGGCTCGACCGCCTTGCGGACGCCGCGGCACTCGCCGCCTGGCTCGAGGCGGAGCCGGCGGAGGAGGTCTATGTCGCGCCCTTCATGGATTACCGCGGGCCGGACGGGTTCTTCGCCAAGCAGCGCGTCGTCTTCATCGACGGCCGCGCCTTCCCCGCGCACATGGCGCTGTCGGAGCACTGGATGGTGCACTACCTCAACGCCGGCATGACGGAGGATGCGGCGAAGCGCGCCGCCGAGCAGGCCTGGATGGAGGGTTTTGCCACCGGCTTCGCGGCGCGCCACGCGGCGGCTTTCGCGGCGCTCCGGCGCCATGTCGGGCTCGACTACTTCGCCATCGACTGCGCCGAGCTGCCGGATGGCAGGCTGCTCGTCTTCGAGGTCGACGTCGCGATGGTGATCCACGACATGGATGATCCCGCGACCTTCCCCTACAAGAAGCCAGCGATGCGGCAGCTGTTCGACGCCTTCCTGGCTGCGGCAGCTGCCAGGAAGGCAGGATGACTCAGGCAGCGGGCATCTTGATGCCGGTATCGAGGAAGCGGTTGGTGAAGGCGTCGCTCGGCTCCATCGGCCGCACATCCTCGAAATAGGTGCGCAGCAGCTCGTAATCCGCGGCGACGCGGCCGGCATCGAAGGCGCCGAGGGCGACGCCCGTCGTCGTCGGATCGCGCATCAGCTCCAGGATGCGCTTCCACTGGTCGCGCTGGTTGGCGGCATCGAGGCCGGAGACGGCGGCCATCAGTGCCGTGAGCCCAGGCCCGATATCGGCGACGCAGGCGGCGAAGGCGCGCTGGGAGACGCGGACGAAGGCCTCCACCATCTGCGGCTTGGCGGCCAGCACCTCCTCGTTCACGATCACCGCATTGCCATAGGGGTTGAGGCCGATGTCGCGCCAGGCGAGGAAGCCGAGATCCTCGCCGAACTCGCGCAGCTTCAGGTCGTGCTCGTTGTAGAAATCGCTGGTGATGTCGATGACGCGGCTGCGCAGCGCCTGGATCTTGGCCTGGGGCGTGATGTTGACGAAGCGGACCGCGCCCGGGTCGATGCCGACGCGGCGCGCGAAGGCCGGCCACATGACGCGCGATGCATCGCCCGGCGGATTGCCGATCGAGCGGCCCGGGAAGTCGCGCGGCCCGGCAATCCCATTGCTCTTGAGCCAGTAGAAGCCCTGCGGCGAATTGGCATAGACCACCATCACGGCGGTCAGCTTCGCGCCGCGGCTGCGTGCCAGCATGGCGGTCGCCATGTCGGCGATGCCGAGCTGCGCGCCGCCCGCCGCCACCCGCTGCGCGGAGGCGCCGGAGCCGCGCCCGGTCTCGATCGTGAGGTCGATGCCCGCCGCCTCGTACCAGCCCTGCGCCTTCGCATAGTAGTAGGCGGCGTGGTCGGCAGTCGGCGTCCAGTTCAGGACCAGGTTGACCCGCTCCCGCGCCTGGGCGTGGCCTGGCCTGGCCAGGCCTGCGGCCGCGATCCCGCCGAGCACCGCGCGGCGCGTCGCCGCCCTCCGTTCGATCGCCATGCCGCTTCTCCTCCCCGTTCGCATCGCGATCCTATCCAACCATTCAGTTGATTGATAGGCTCGCCGTCATGGCGACCGATTCGGCCCGTCCTGGGCGCCTCCCTGGCCAGCGCGACCCGGAGGCGACGCAGCGCGCGCTGCTCGCCGCCGGCATCGCCGAATTCGCGGAGAAGGGCCTGGCCGGCGCCCGGGTGGACGAGATCGCGCGCCGCGCCGGGGTCAACAAGCAGCTCGTCTACCATCACTTCGGCAACAAGGAAGCGCTCTACGCCGCGGTGCTGGAGCAGGTCTATGCCGCAATCCGCGCCGAGGAGCAGGCGATGCGGCTCGACAGGCTGCCGCCGCTCGAAGCGATGGAGCGGCTGATCGGCTTCTCCTTCGACTACCTGCTGCGGCATCCGGAATTCGTGGCCCTCCTCAACGACGAGAACCGCCAGGGTGCGCCGCATGTCGGCGGCTCGCCGCGGCTGCGCCGGATGCAGTCGCCGCTGATCGCGCTCCTGGCCGAGACCCTGGAACGCGGCGGTCGCGACGGCGTCTTCCGCACCGACATGGACCCGGTCGAGGTCTACGTCTCGATCGCTGCCCTGTCGTATTTCTACTTCTCCAACAACCGCACTCTCTCGGCGATCTTCGGGCGCAAGCTCAGCGCGAAGCGGGCGGTGGCGGCACGGCGCCGCCACGTCGTCGCCTTTGCGCTGTCGGCGCTCCGGCCATGATCCCGCAACGCTGGCTCGCGGTCGTGGCCGTGCATGCGGCGCTGGTGCTCGCCTGGGAATGGGGCGTGCGCGCCACGGGCGTGGCCGCCATCGTGCTGCCGTCGCCGAGCGCCATCCTCGCGACGCTGGCCAAGCCAAACTACGACTGGGTCGGCAACACCCTCGTCACCGCGGCCGAGATCCTCGGCGGCTACGGGCTCTCGGTCGTGGCCGGCGTGGGGCTCGCATTGCTGTTCTCGTGGTCGCGGCTGCTGACGCTTGCGATCTTCCCGCTGCTCGTCACCCTCAACATGATCCCGAAGGTCGCACTCGGCCCGCTGGTCATCGTCTGGTTCAGCTACGGGATCGGCACCAACATGCTGATCACCTTCAGCCTCTGCTTCTTCCCGATCCTGCTGACGACCCTCCGCGGCCTCGACGAGGTGGAGCCCGACCTCCTCGACCTGGTGCGATCGCTGAAGGGCTCGCGGCTGGCGATGTTCCGCACCATCCAGCTGCCGGGCGCGCTGCCCTATGTCTTCTCCGGCATGAAGGTCGCCGCCATCCTCGCCGTCGCCGGCGCGGTGGTCGGCGAGTTCATCGCCTCCGACCGCGGCCTCGCCTACCTGATGATCCAGGTGCAGGCCTCGCTCGACACCGCGGCCATGTTCATGGCGGTGGTGCTGCTTACGCTCCTCGGCATCGCGCTCTATGGCGGCGTGCTGTTTTTGGAGCGGCTGGTGGTCCCCAAGGATTCGAGGAGATAGAGGCGATGTCCGGCACCGACTGGCTCGACGCCGCCGATCTGCCGCAAAGCTTCGCCGATGCGGAAGCGCTCGACGCCTTCCTCTCGCGGCCGAGCCGGGCGCTGGCCGCCGACCTCGCGGCGGTCGAGGGCGACCTCCTGGTGCTCGGCGTCGGCGGCAAGATGGGGCCGACGCTCGCGCGGCTCGCGCGCAACGCCGCCCCCGGCAAGCGCATCTTCGGCGTGGCGCGCTTCAGCGAGACGGGCCTCCGCGAGACGCTGGAGCGGCATGGCGTCGAGACCATCGCCTGCGACCTGCTCGACGGGGATGCGGTCGCGGCGCTGCCGCGCGCGGCCAACGTGGTGCTGATGGCCGGACGGAAATTCGGCGCCGGCGGCGACCAGCCGCTCACCTGGGCGATGAACGTCCACGTGCCGGCGCTGGTCGCGGAAGCGTTCCGGGACAGCCGCATCGTCACTTTCTCGACCGGCTGCGTCTATCCCTTCGTCCCCGTCGCCGGGTCGGGTGCTGCGGAGGACAGCCCGCTGACGCCGCCCGGCGAATACGCCAATTCCTGTGTCGGGCGGGAGCGGCTGATGGCGTATTTCTCCGCCCGGCACGCGACGCCCGGGCGCCTCATCCGCCTCAACTACGCGATCGACTGCCGCTACGGCGTGCTGTTCGACGTGGCGCGCGCGGTCCGCGACGGGGAGGCGATCGACCTCGCCATGGGCCATGTCAACGTGATCTGGCAGGGCGATGCCAATGCCCAGGCGCTCCGCGCGCTGCGCCACGCGACGGTGCCGGCGGCGCCGCTCAACGTCACCGGGCCGGAGACCATCGCGGTGCGCTGGCTGGCGGGGGAATTCGGCCGCCGCCTGGGCCGCGCCCCGGTGCTGACGGGCACGGAGGCGCCGACCGCCTGGCTCAACGATGCCGGCCAGGCCGCCGGCCTGTTCGGCTACCCGCTGGTGCCGCTCGCGCGCATGATCGACTGGGTGGCCGACTGGGTGGCGCGCGGCCAGCCGAGCTACGGCAAGCCAACGCATTTCGAGGTGCGGGATGGCGGTTATTGAACCCGCGCCGCTCCGCCTCGATGCGTCGGCCATCCCGGGCGCCATGGCGCTCTCGGCCGAGGCCGGCTGGAACCAGGCGCCGGAGGATTGGCGCATCTTCCTCGACCACGGCGCGGTGCACGGCATCCACGACGCGGCGCGGCTGGTCGCGACCGGCGCCATCCTGCCCTATGGCGGCTTCGGCTATGTGGGCATGGTGCTGGTGACCGCCGAAGCGCGCGGGCGCGGGCTCGGCACGCGCCTGCTGCGCCACGCGATCGATGCCCTCGCCACACTCGGCCAGGTGCCGATGCTGGATGCGACGCCGGCGGGCGAGCGCATCTACCGCCCGCTCGGCTTCCGCCCGGTCTTTTCGCTCATGCGCTGGCGCGGTGAGGGCGGTGGTGTTGCGTCGATCGACGGGCTGCGCCCGGCTGTCGCATCCGACCTGCCGGCGATGGCCGCCGCCGATGCCGCGACCTTCGGCGCCGCACGGCCCGCCATCCTCGCGGGGCTGCTGCGCCGGGCGCCTGGCCCGGCTCTGATGCTGGACGGCGGCGAGGGCTTCGTGCTGGCGCGGCCCGGCCGGCAGGCGATGCAGGTCGGCCCGTTGGTGGCGCCGGACGAGGCCTCGGCCGGCCGGCTGCTGGCGGGCATCCTCGGGCGCCTTCGCGGGCCCGTGCTGCTCGACCTCGCGGCGCGCTGGCAAGGCCTCGCGCAGCACCTGCAGGACGCCGGCTTCCGCCCCGAACGCCCCTTCCTGCGCATGGCGCTCGGGCGCGGGGAGGCCTTCGGCGATCCCGCCCGCCTCTTCGTCGCGGCGGGACCGGAACTCGGCTGAAAGGAGAGAAGGCGATGGGCTTGCTGCGATCCGCCATTCCGGAACCGGTGCGCCGGCTGCTTGCCGCCGGCACCGTCATCCCCGCGCATCCGCTGGCGCTCGATGCCGGCCGCCGGCTCGACCGGCGCCGCCAGCGGGCGCTGACCCGCTACTACGTCGATGCCGGCGCCGGCGGCCTGGCGGTCGGGGTCCACACCACCCAATTCGCGATCCGCGATGTCGGGCTTCATGAGCCGGTGCTGGCCGCCGCGATCGAGGACGCGCAAGCCTGGACGGACCGGCCGCTGGCGATGATCGCCGGTGTCTGCGGCCGCACCGATCAGGCGATGCGGGAAGCGCGGCTCGCGGCCTCGCTCGGCTACCATGCCGGGCTGCTGAGCCTCGCGGCACTGCGCGACCTGCCGCCCGACGCCATCCTCGACCATTGCCGGCGCATCGCCGAGGAGATCCCGCTGGTCGGCTTCTACCTCCAGCCCGCGGTCGGCGGCATGGTGCTCGACGCCGATTTCTGGACGGAATTCTGCGGCATCGACAACGTCGTCGCGATCAAGGCCGCGCCCTTCAACCGCTACCGCACCCTCGACGTGGTGCGCGGCATCGTCGCGGCGCGGGCGGAGGAGCGGATCGCGCTCTACACCGGCAATGACGACCACATCGTGCTCGACCTGCTGACCCCCTTCGCCGCGATCCGGGACGGCGAGCCGGTGACGCTCCGCATCCGTGGCGGCCTGCTCGGCCACTGGTCGGTCTGGACGCGCGCCGCGGTGCAGCTGCTGGAGCAATTGCAGGCCGTCTCCGGCGGCCCGGTTCCGCCCGAGCTGCTGGCGCTCGATGCCCGGGTCACCGATTGCAACGCCGCCTTCTTCGACGTGGCGCATGATTTCCACGGCTGCATCGCCGGCTGCCACGAGGTGCTTCGCCGCCAGGGCCTGCTGGAGGGCATCTGGTGCCTCGACCCCGCCGAGGGGCTGAGCCCGGGCCAGGCCGCGGCGATCGATCGGGTCTGCCGCGAGCATGCCGACCTCTCCGACGACGCCTTCGTCGCCGCCAACCGGGACCGCTGGCTGTCGTGACGGCAAGCCCACATCCGCCGCTCATTCGCCTCCGCGACGTGAGCAAGGTCTATGGCAGCGGCGCGGCGCGCTTCGTCGCCGTCTCCAACGTCACCCTCGATGTGGATGAAGGGGAGATGGTCGCCCTGGTCGGCCCGTCCGGCTGCGGCAAGACGACAGTCCTGAAAATCCTGGCCGGGCTGCATGCGGCCGATGGCGGGGAGGTGCGGATCGGGGAGGGTGCCGGCGGCTTCCGGCCCGGCCGCGATGTCGGCATGGTCTTCCAGCAGGCGCTGCTGCTGCCATGGCGCACGGTGCTGCGCAACGTCATGCTGCCGGCCGACATCCTCGGCCTGCCGCGCCGCGCCGCCGAGGCCCGCGCCCGCGACCTGCTCGGCATGGTCGGTCTGCGCGGCTTCGAGGATCGCCGCCCTTACGAGCTCTCGGGCGGCATGCAGCAGCGCGCCGCGATCGCCCGCGCGCTGCTGCACGACCCGCGGCTGATCCTGATGGACGAGCCCTTCGGCGCGCTGGATGCGCTGACGCGGGAGCGCATGAACCTCGAGATGCGGCGCATCTGGCGCGAGAGCGGCAAGACCATCCTTTTCGTCACGCATTCGATCCAGGAAGCGGTGTTCCTCGGCAGCCGCTGCGCGGTGCTGACCGCGGGACCGGCGCGCATGGCGGAACTCCTGGAGATCGACCTGCCGGCCGATCGCGGCCTCGACATCAAGACAAGCGAGGCCTTCGGGCAGTATGTTCGCCGCATCTACGGGCTGCTCGGCCTCGGCTGAGCCGCCGGGAGGCGATGGGTGGAATACGGCGTCTTCGACATCTTCCGGATCGGGATAGGGCCGTCGAGCTCCCACACCGTGGGCCCGATGCGGGCGGCGCTCGGCTTCGCGCAGGCGCTGGAGGCGGATGGCCGGCTGGCCGCGGTCGCGCGCGTGCAGGCGGAGGTCTTCGGGTCGCTCGCGCTGACCGGCCGCGGCCACGCGACCGACATCGCGATCCTGCTCGGCCTCTCCGGCGAGGCGCCGGAGACCATCGACCCCGACGCCGCGGGCGCGATCGTCGCGGGCATCCGGGAGGCCGGGCGCATCCGCCTCGCCGGCCGCCACGAGCTCCCCTTCGACGAAGCGCGCGACCTGCTGCTGCACGGGCGCCGGCTGCTGCCGGGCCACACCAACGGCATGCGCTTCTCGGCCTTCGATGCGGCGGGCGGGCTGGTCGAGGAACACATCCGCTACTCGATCGGCGGCGGCTTCGTCGCGACCGCGGCGGAGCTTGCGGCGCCCGCCGCCGCCGCGAGCGACGCGCCCGTGGTGCCCTATGGCTTCGCCTCCGGCCGCGAAATGCTCGCGATGGCGGCATCGGGCGGGCAATCGATCGCCGCCATGATGCGCGCCAACGAAGCGGCGCGCGGCACGCCGAGCCAGGAAGTCGATGCCGGGCTCCGCCGCATCCGCGACGCCATGCGCGACTGCATCGAGCGCGGCATGCGCGGCGAGGGAAGGCTGCCCGGCCGCATCCATCTCCGCAGGCGCGCGGCGGCGCTGCACCAGGATCTGCTGGCGCGGCCGCGCGACGCCGATCCGATGATCGCCTCGGACTGGGTCAGCCTGTTTGCGATCGCGGTGAACGAGGAGAATGCGGCCGGCGGCCGCGTCGTCACCGCGCCGACCAATGGTGCGGCCGGCATCGTGCCGGCGGTGATGCACTACTACGAACGCTTCGTCGCCGGCGCGACCGAACAGGGCGTCTTCGACCTGCTGCTGACCGCGGCCGCGATCGGCGTGCTGTACAAGAAGAACGCCTCGATCTCGGGGGCCGAGGTCGGCTGCCAGGGGGAGGTGGGCGTCGCCTGCTCGATGGCGGCGGCCGGGCTCGCCGCCGCGATGGGCGGCACCGTCCTCCAGGTCGAGAACGCCGCCGAGATCGGCATGGAGCACAATCTTGGCCTCACCTGCGACCCGGTCGGCGGGCTGGTGCAGATCCCCTGCATCGAGCGCAACGCCCTCGGCGCCAACAAGGCGATCATCGCGGCGCGGCTGGCGCTCCGCGGCGACGGCGCCCACCATGTCTCGCTCGACGACGTGATCCGGACCATGCGCCAGACCGGCCTCGACATGCAGTCGAAGTACAAGGAGACCTCGCTCGGCGGCCTGGCGGTCAACGTGACCGAATGCTGAGGCGCGGATTAACGAGTTGCGAATAAGTATCACTTTCGTATGATGGCACGGCCCCGAAAGGAAACGGCCGTGCCCAACCCGCAAAAACTCCCGCTGGCCGCTGCCGGCCTGCTCGCCCTGCTGGCCGCACCCGCCGGCGTCCTCGCTCAGCCGAGCCCCGGCGCGCCGGCGACGTCCCTCGATGGGCCGGTGCAGTTGCCGGAGGTGAGCGTCACCGCGGTCGACCCGCAGGATCCCTACGCCGCGACCCTGCCCGCCTATGCGCCGACCCGCTCGGCGACCGGGACCAAGACCGATACGCCGCGCCTCGAAGTGCCGCAGGGCACCAGCGTCGTCACCGCCGGACAGGCGCGGGACCAGGGCAGCCGTACGCTGGCCGACGCGCTCCGCTACGAACCGGGCGTCACGGGCTTCGCCTCCGGCGGCGTGCTCGACAACATCTATGTCCGCGGCTTCAACACCGATACCCGCATCTTCCAGGACGGGCTGCTCCGCCGCTTCGGCTCGGCGCCCGAGCTCCTGGGCCTCGAGCGGCTCGAGATCCTGCGCGGCCCGGGCTCTGTCCTCTATGGCCAGGCGCCGGTCGGCGGCATCGTCTCCGCGATCAGCCGCCGCCCGACCGAGGACCGCATCCGGGAGGTTTCGCTCGGCGCCGGCACCCGCGACTTCTACGAAGGCTTTTTGGACCTCTCCGGGCGGCTCGACGCCGATGGCGCGCTGCTCGGCCGGATCGTGGCCGTCGCCCGCCGCGGCGGCACGCCGACCCGGCTCGACGGGGAGGACCGCGACGACAGATACTACATCGCACCCTCGCTCACCTGGCGCGATGACCGCACCCGCATCACCCTGCTCGCTTCCTACCAGCACGACGACAGCTACTCGCTCTCGAACAACGGCCTGCCGGCGCGCGGCACGGTGCTGTCGAACCCGAACGGCCGGCTGCCGCGCGACCGCAACTGGCTGGAGCCGGGGTCGGACGATGTCGGCCGCTTCCGCTTCGACCAGTACCGGATCGGCTGGGACGCCGAGCACCGCTTCGACGACACCTTCACCCTTCGCCAGAACGCCGCCTATTTCCGGGTGATCGGGGACGGCATCAACGTGCTGACCGGACCGCTGCTGCCCGACCTTCGCCGCGTCACCCGGACCGCGGTGCTGGGCGACCAGGACATCACCGCGATCCAGGCCGATACCCGCCTCGACATCCGCTTCGCGACCGGGCCGCTGCGGCACCTCGCGGTGCTGGGCTTCGACATGCTCTATCGCCGCGACGAGACGATCGGCACCTTCGGCACCCTCGCACCCCTCGACCTCTATGCGCCGGTCTATGGCGCGCGCCCGGTCTTCGCGCGGACGCCGGCGATCGACCAGACCGTCGCGCAGCGGCAATTCGGCTTCTACGCGCAGGACCAGATCCGGCTGCCCGGCCGCGTCACCGTCACCGCCGGCCTCCGCCACGACATCGTGGAGACCGAGTTCCGCAACCGTGCCGCGCGCACCACGCGGGAGACGACGGAGGGGGCGACGACGGTGCGCGTCGGCGCCACCTGGGAATTCGCGCCCGGCTTCGCGTTCTATGCCTCCTACGCGGAATCCTTCCTGCCGCAGACCGGCACCACGAGCGCCGGGCGGCTCGCCGATCCCGAGCGCGGTCGGCAATACGAAGCCGGCATCAAGGCCGGCACCGAAGGCGACCGGCTGACCGGCGGCATCGCGGTCTTCGACATCGCGCGCACCAACGTCTCGGTGACCGATCCCACCAACCCGCTGCTGGTCCGCACCACCGGCCGCCAGCACAGCACCGGCGTCGAGCTGGAAGTGGGCGCGCGGCCGCTGCCCGGGCTGCAGCTGCTGGCGAACTACACCGCCTTCTCGACCACCATCACGGAAGACAGCAATGCGCGCCTGGTCGGCACCCGGCCGGTCAATGTCCCGAACTGGCAGGCGGCGGCCTGGGCGATCTATGATTTCGACCAGGCCTCGGCGCTCGCGGGGCTCCGGATCGGCGCCGGCATCCGCCATGTCGGCCAGCGGAACGGCGACCAGACTGCCGCGACGCTGACGGTGCCGGCCTATACCGCGCTCGATGCCACCGTCGAATACCGCTTCGGCGATGGCTGGCGCACCCAGCTCGTCGGTCGCAACCTGACCGACCGCCGCTATGTCTCGATCGCCTATAGCCCGACCGCCGTGCAGTACGGGGAGCCGCTGTCGGTGGTCGCCCGCGTGCTCAAGTCTTTCTGATGGAGCCCTTCTGATGGCGGCAAGCCGCTTCCGGCTCCGCCGCGTCTGGCTGCAGGTCCATCTCTGGACCGCGCTGGTGCTCGGCCTGTTCGCGGCGCTGATCGGCCTGACCGGCGCGGCGCTCACGCTGACGACGCCGCTCGCGCGGTGGGAGCAGGGGGCAGGGGTGCTGCCGGCCTATACCCGCGCCGCGGAACGCCCGATCGATCCCGGCGCCGTCGATGGCTGGATCGCCGCCACGCGCGCCCGCTACCCGGACATCGACCATATCGAGGCGGTGGCCGGTCCCGGCGCCGCGCCGCTCCGCACCGCCGCACCGCTGCTGGTGGCGCACGGGCCGATGCGGCTCGGGGAGGAGACGCACCTCGTCATCCCGATCGATGCCGAAACCGGCCAGCCGCGCGGCCGCTTCGTGCTGGAAGAAGGCTTGGTCGGCACCCTCTTCGCCATCCACACGCGGCTGCTGCTGCCGCTCAAGGGCGGGCTGGAAGCGGCCTCGATCATCGGCATCGCGGTGCTGCTCTCGGCCGCGACCGGCCTCTATCTCTGGTGGCCGAAGCAGGGCTGGCGCGCGGCGCTGACCTGGCCGCGCGGCGCCCGCGGCCGCCGCGCCTGGCTTGCGGCGCACAACCTGATCGGCGTCTACGGGCTGGTGGTCCTGGTCGCCGTCTGCTTCAGCGGCGTCTGGCTGGCCAAGCCCGGCTGGATCGATCCGGCGCTGGCGCCGCTCGCGCCGGTGCGCGGCCCGGCGATGATCGCACCACCCGCACCCTGTGCGGTGCCGGCGACGCCGGGCACGATCGCCGCCGCCGCGGTCGCGCACCTGCCGGGCGGCGCCCTCGGCCTCGCGGTCTTCCCGGACGAGCCGGGCAAGCCCGCCGCTGCCCGCATCCGCCGCGCCCATGACGTCAACCAGCGCTTCGGCAATACCCAGCTGCTGATCGACCCGCGCTGCGGCCGGGTGCTCGGCATCGTGGATTCGGCGGGCTTCAACGCCGGCGAATGGCTGAAGGCCTGGATGCATCCGGTCCACGCCGATCTCGGCCTCGGCTGGCCGGGTGCGATCCTGGTGGCGCTCGCCGGCCTGTCGCTGCCGGTGCTCTGGGTGTCCGGCCTGGTGCTCTGGCTCCGCCGCCGCGCCGCCGACCGGGCGCTCGCCGCAAGGCGCCGCGCCGCGACCGCCTGACGCCCAAGCAGCCCGGTGTGGCCTGGAATTTTCCTGGCCTTTCGGCGGTTAAATAGCTAGACAGATAGCTATCTAGCTATTTGGAGCCTGCTCATGCAAGTGCCCATATTCGAAGCGAAGAACAAGTTAAGCGCCCTCATCGATGCGGTCGAGCGTGGAGGCGAGATCACGATCACCCGCCGTGGCGTCGCGGTCGCCAAGCTCGTTCCGGCGGCTTCCACCTTCGACCGCGAAAAGGCCCGGCGCGCTGCGGAGGGGCTCCGGGAAGCCAGCCGCGGCACGACCCTCGGCGGTCTCAGGATCAAGGAACTGATCGACGAAGGTCGGTCGTGAGCTTCGTGCTCGACAACTCCGTGGCGCTCGCCTGGTGTTTCGAGGACGAGCAGACGCCCACCGTCATGGACCTGCTCGACCGGGTGACGGAGACAGGCGCGAGTGCACCGCTGCTCTGGCCCCTGGAGGCCATCAACGGCCTGCTGGTCGCCGAGCGCAGGCGCCGGGTCGATGCCGCCAAGCGCGCCCGGCTCGCTGGCTTCCTGCGCGAGCTGCCGATCGCGCTCGACCCCGACACCGCCGACAGGGTCTGGGATGCCACGGCCCGGCTCGCCGAGCGTTTCAAGCTCTCCGCCTACGACGCCGCCTATCTCGAGCTTGCCCAGCGCCGCAGACTTCCGCTCGCCTCTCTCGACGGGAATCTGCGCGATGCCGCCACCGCAACCGGGCTGGAGGTGCTGGGCGCCTGATGTCTACGGTGCTGCCGGCGATGGCAGCCCCGGCGCGGCAAAGCCGTGCCGGGCGAGCACCGCCTGGCCGGCGGGCGAGAGGATGAACAGCGCGAGCCGCGCCGCTTCCGGCCGGTCGGAGAGCAGGATCAGCCCGTAATCGGCCCCGACCGCCAGCGCCGGCGGCAGCTCGACCTGGTGCAGCGACGGCATCGCGCGCCGTGCCAGGACGGCGCCGGTGCAATAGGCCAGGAAGATGTCGGCGGCATTGCGCTCGAACTGCCAGGCATAGGGGTCGCGGCCGGGCGGCGGCTGCGGGCTGTCCGGCCCGCCGGTCAGCAGCAGCGCCTTCGCCTCCAGCGCCGCGCGGGCGCCGGGCCGCTGCGCCTCGGCCCGGGCGAACAGCGCGAAGGCATAGTCGCCGGACGGATCCGCCCGCGGCGTGGAGGTGCCGAGGCGGATCGCCGGGTCCAGCATGCGATCGAGCAGCGTCTCCGGCGTCGCCGCGATCTCCGGCCGCGTGATGGCGCAAAGCCGGTTGCGGGCGAACAGCACGGTCGGGCGGCCGCGCTCCCGCCCGAGCGCCTCCGGATGGTCCATATTCGCGCTGGCGAAGACGTCGAAGCCCTCGCCGGCGGCGATGCGGCTCCGGAGCAGCCCCGAGGGGCCGTAGGTCTGCGTCACCGGCACGCCGCCCGGCCCGGCCGCGAAGCCGGCCGCGACCTCCGACAGCGCGGCGCGGAGCGACCCGGCGGCGGCGAGGTGCAGCGGCTCGGCCGCGGCGGTGCCGGCGGCAAGGGTCATGGCCATGAGGGCGGCGAGGGCGCCGCGGAACGTGAACGGCATCGGCAGGGCATTCCGGGTCCGGTCTGGTGCAGGGTCAGGCTGCCGGAGCGCAGCCGTCGCGGCAATGCCGGCCCGGGTCGCAAGAGCCCGCGAAAAAAATCGCCGGCCGATGTCGGATCGGGCGTCGCCCGCCCGTCCTCGGGTCAGCAGACAGGAGAGGAGCTTCCCATGCCCTATGTCGACGGTTTCGTGCTCGCCATCCACAAGGCGAAGATCGAGGAGTACAAGGCGCTCGCACGCCTTGCCGGCGAGGTCTGGATGAGCCACGGCGCGCTCTCCTACGTCGAATGCCTCGGCGAGGACGTGCCCTACGGGAAGCTCACCTCCTTCCCGCGGGCGGTGCAGGCGACGGATGAGGAAATCGTCTGCTTCTCCTGGGTCACCTACGAAAACCGGGCGGCGCGCGACCGCGTCGTCGCCGCCGTCATGGCCGATCCGCGGCTCAAGAAGGAGGGCATGCCCTTCGATGGCCAGCGCATGATCTATGGCGGGTTCGAGAGTTTCCTGACGCTCTGAACCCCCGACCTCGCCCGTTCCCCATATCCGAAGGATTGCCGCCATGACCAAGATGATCTTCGTCAACCTGCCGGTCGCCGACCTGCCGCGATCGACGGCCTTCTACGAAGCGGTGGGTGCGACGCGGAACCCGCAGTTCAGCGACGACACCGCGTCCTGCATGGTCATCTCCGAGACCATCCACGTCATGCTGCTGACCCACGCCAAGTTCCGCCAGTTCACGACCAAGGCGATCCCGGATGCCCGCGCCACCGCGCAGGTGCTGCTCTGCCTTTCGGCCGACAGCCGTGCCGCGGTGGATGCGATGGTCGACAGCGCCCGCGGCGCCGGCGGCGGCGCCGATCCATGCCCGACGCAGGATTTCGGCTTCATGTACGGCCGCAGCTTCGAGGATCCGGACGGCCACATCTGGGAAGTGATGTGGATGGACCTCGCCGCCGCAAGCGCCGCGATGGCCGCCGATTGATATCGACGGGCCGGTTCGCTGGCCGGCCCGGGGCCCCGCGATGCGGCGCGCCGGGGCGCTGCCTCACATGACCTGGCGGAGCAGGAAGTAGAGGCTGCCGGCGAGCGCGATCGCCGCCGGCAGTGTCAGCACCCAGGCCATCAGCAGGCTCCGCACCGTCGCCCATTGCAGCCCGGCGCCGCTCGCCGCCATGGTGCCCGCAACGCCGGAGGAAAGCACGTGCGTGGTCGAGACGGGCAGGTGATAGACATCGGCAGCCCCGATCGTCGCCGCCGCGACCAGCTCCGCCGAGGCGCCCTGCGCATAGGTCATGTGCGTCTTGCCGATCTTCTCGCCGACCGTCACGACGATGCGCTTCCAGCCCACCATGGTGCCGAGGCCGAGCGCGATCGCGACCGCGACCTTGACCCAGAGCGGAATGAACTTGGTGCTGTCGTCGAGGGTCGCGCGATAGGCGGTGAGCGTCGCCGCCTGCGGCGGCGCGAGCGTGACGCCGTGGCGCGGCATCAGGCGGATCGCGTCGGAAACCAGGTACATGTCGTTCCGCATGTTCCCGGTCGCGGCGGCCGGCACCCGGCGGATCGCGCCGTATTCGGCGACCTGGCGGCCGATGTCGCGGGTGAGGGAAGCCAGGGCGGCGAAGGTGCGCGGCTCGTCGAAGCGGCGCTCGCGCACCGCGTCGCCGACGGCGGAACGAGCGGCCGCGGCCGCCGGCGGCGTGGTGCCGCCGGCGCCGGCGTCGAAGATCGCGGCCGCTTCCGTGGTCGCCGCGAGGAAGGCCGGCGTCGCGCTCTCCGGCATGGCGCGGTTCAGCGCATAGGCCGTCGGCACCGCGCCGATCAGGATCAGCATGATCAGGCCCATGCCCTTCTGCCCGTCATTCGAGCCATGCGCGAAGGAGACGCCGGTGCAGGTGAAGATCAGCAGGCCGCGGATCCAGAGCGGCGGCGCGCCATCCGCCGCCGGTGCCTCATAGAGGGCGCGGTTGCGGATCAGGCGCCGCATCGCGAGCAGCAGCAGCGCCGCGCAGGCGAAGCCGATCACCGGGCTCAGCAGCAGCGCCTGGAAGGTGCTCGTCGCCTGCGACCAGTCGACGCCGGAGGTCGCACTCGTCGCCGGCGCCATCATCTGGTTGGCGATGCCGACCCCCATGATCGAGCCGATCAGCGTGTGCGAGGAGGAGGCGGGCAGGCCGAGCGCCCAGGTGCCGAGATTCCAGATGATGGCGGCGATCAGCAGCGCGAAGATCATCGCGAAGCCGGCGCCGCTGCCGACCTGCAGGATCAGCTCGACCGGCAGCAGGTTGATGATGCCGAAGGCGACGCCGCCGGCCGAGGTCAGCACGCCCAGGAAGTTGAAGAAGCCCGACCACATGACGGCGACGGTGGGCGGCAGGCTGTGGGTGTAGATCACCGTCGCGACCGCATTGGCGGTGTCGTGGAAGCCGTTCACGAACTCGAAGCCGAGCGCGATCAGCAGGGCGACGCCGAGCAGCACGAAGGCACCGATCGCCAGCGGCTCCGCCCCCGCCTCGTTCATGTCGCCCGACAGGCTGCGGATGGCGTAGGCGAGGCCGCCGAGCAGGATGGCGAGGAAGATGATCGCCGCCGCCACATGCGGCTTCCGATCGAGCTCCGGCCGCCGCACCGCGGCTCCGGCGACCGGCGTCGTGGCCAGGGTGGCGTCGGACATGGCGGGCTCCTCGCGCGGGATACCCGTCGTCCCTATCGCGCCGGGCTCCGGCGGGCGATGACCGTCCCGCGACCGTCCCGTGAACTGCCGCTTGATGGCGGAGGTTTAAGCCGCCGTTCAGGCGGCGGTCAGTCGATCCGGATCCCGGCCGAACGCACCAGCGCGGCGTGCCGCGCGAGCTCGGTGCGGAGCAGCGTCGCCAATCGCTCCGGCGGCCCGCCCAGGATGTCGAGGCCCGCGGCTTCGAGCCGCGGCCGCGCCTCCGCATCGACCAGCACCGCGTTCACCGCGGCATTGGCGGCGGCGATGATCGCGGGCGGCGTGCCCTTCGGCGCCAGCAGCCCGAACCAGGTCCCGAAGACCAGGCCCGGCATGCCGAGCTCGGCGCTCGTCGGCACGTCGGGCAGGCTGCGGCTGCGGGTCTCGGCCAGCGTCGCGATGGCCCGCACCTCGCCGGCGCGGACCTGGCCGGCGGTGCCGGTGACCAGGTTGAACATCGCCTGCAGCCGCCCGGCGATCAGGTCGGTCATCGCCGCCGCCGGCGCCGCATAGGGGACATGCACCATCTCGGTCGCGGTCTCCTGCCGGTAGAGCTCGCCCGCGAGGTGCATGGAGCTGCCGTTGCCGGAGCTGCCATAGTTGATCCGCCCCGGATTGGCGCGCGCATAGGCGGTGAACTCCGCCAGCGTCGCGGCCGGCAGGTCGCGGTTGACGACCAGGATGTTGGGCACGTTGCCGATCAGGACCACCGGGTCGAAATCGGCGACCGGGTCGAAGGGCAGGTCGCGGTAGAGCGCCGGGTTGGTCGCCAGCGTCCCGGCCCAGGACCAGAGGAAGGTCTGGCCGTCCGGCGCGCTGCGGGCCGCCGCCTGAGCACCGATATTGCCGTTGGCGCCGCCGCGGTTGTCGACCAGGAAGCGCTGCGGCAGCCGCCTTTCCAGCCCCTGCGCCACGATCCGGGCGAGGGTGTCGGCGGTGCCGCCGCCGCCCGGCGCCGGCAGGATGATGCGCACCGGCCGCGCCGGCCAGTCCATGGCCTGCCCGCGGGCGATGGTCGGCAGGGCGAAGGCGGGCAGGGCGGTGAGCAGGGCGCGGCGGGGATGGATCATGGCGAGCCATTCTCGCTTCGCGGGGCTCCCTTGCAAGCATCCGGCAAAATAGCGTAATTGCAAATCACTCGCAGTTACGCTTCAAGCCTCCTGCACGCCTCGCCGCGGGCGGCCAAGCCACGATCCGGGCGTTCCCCCCTGCGCGTCGCGCATCCTCCGCGCCCCGGGGAGTGGCTTGGCCTCGCGGCAGCAACAGGAATATTGGACCAGGCATGACCCCGCACGCTCCCGACATGTCGCTCACGGCGCTGATCCTGGCCGCCGATCCGGTGGTGAAGGCGGTGATGGCGCTGCTGGTGCTGGCCTCCATCGCCTGCTGGGGCGTGATGATCGAGAAATTCGTGACCCTCGGGCGCCTGGCCCGCGAAGCCCGCGCCATCCGCGAAATCGAGCAGCCCCAGGGCGACGGGCTCGCCGCCGAGGTGCTGCGCGCCGGCGGCGCCGAATGGCGCGAGGGCCGCGACGACGAGGAAAGCGCCGGCGAGTTCCGTGACCGGATCGAGCGCGCGATGCGTGCCGTCTTCGCGACCCGCATGCGGCTGGCGGAGCACGGCCTGCCGATCCTCGCGACCACCGGCTCGGTCGCGCCCTTCGTCGGGCTGTTCGGCACCGTCTGGGGCATCATGAACAGCTTCTCCGGCATCGCGCAGCGGCAGGACACCAGCCTGGCGACGGTCGCACCGGGAATCGCAGAGGCGCTGTTCGCGACCGCGATCGGGCTCGCCGCCGCGATCCCGGCGGTGATGGCCTACAACCGCTGCGCGGTCCGGCTCAACCGCATCCGCGCCGAGGGCTATCTCGCGATCGGCGTCATCGCGCAGCGCCTGGCGCGCCGGCCGCGCGTCACGCGGCCGGCGGCGATCCGCGGCGGCGCGGCGGAGTAGCCCGATGGCGATGGGCCCGATGCCGGGCGGCGGCGACGACGAGGACGCGGCACCGGTTTCCGAGATCAACGTCACGCCGCTCGTCGACGTCATGCTGGTGCTGCTGGTGATCTTCATGGTCGCGGCACCGATGCTCACGACCGGGGTCGCGGTGAACCTGCCGCGCACCGCGGCCGCCACGCTGGCGCCGCCGAAGCCGCCGCTCGAGATCTCGATCGATGCCGAAAGCCGCGTCTTCATCGCCCGCGAGCCGGTCGAGGAAGCGGCGCTGCCGGAACGCCTGGCGGCGATCCATGCCGAGGATGCGGAGCGTGCCGTGCACCTCCGCGCCGACCGGGCGCTCGACTACGGCACCGTGCTGCGGGTGATGGCGCTGGTGACGCGCGCCGGCATCACCCGGGTGGCGCTGGTCTCGACCCCCGGCGCGCCGCCACCGGCCTCGTCCCCGGCCGCGGCGGCGCCGGCCCCGTCCCCGGCCGCGCCGTCGCCGGCGACGCCCCCCGCCGCCGCGCCCTGACCATGCGGCGCGCCGGATGGGTGGCCTATGGCGCCTCGGCGCTGGTGCATGGCGCCGCCGTCGCCATGCTGTTCTATGTCGCCGAACAACCGCCGGCCGATGAGCTGACCCAGGTCGAGCTCGCGATGAGCGAACCGGCGCCGGAGCCGGAGCCCGAGCCGATCGCGCCGATCCCGGAACCCGAGCCGGTGCAGGAACCAGCCCCGGCGCCACCGCCGCCCGAGCCCGTGCAGCCGGTCGCCGAGCCGGAGCCGATGCAGGAGCCGCCGCCGCCGGAGCCCCCGCCGCCGCCCGAGCCGCCCCCGCCCGAGCCGCCGCCGCCGGAACCCCCGCCGCCGGAGCCGCCGCCCCCGCCGCCTGAACCGGCGCCGGAGCCGCCGCCCGAGCCGCTGCCGGAACCCCCGCCGCCGCCCCCGCCTGCGCCGCCGCCGCCTGCACCGCCGCCGCCGCGCCCGACGCCGCCCCGGCCGCCGCCGCCGCGCCCGCCGCCGCGCCCGGCCTCGGCTGCGGTCGCGCCCGAGGCACCGACGCCGCCCGCGCCGGCCGCGGCACCGGCCGCCGCCCCCGCGGCAGCGCCGAGCCCGAACTACCTCCGTTCGCTCGCCGCGGCGCTGGAGCGGCACAAGCGCTATCCGAACGAGGCGCGGGCGCGGCGTTCGCAGGGCCAGGCGATCCTCCGGATGGTGCTCGGCCGCGACGGCCGGGTGCTGTCCTGGCGGATCGTGCAGAGCGCCGGCGACCCGGCGCTGGACGAAGCGGTCGGCGCCATGGTGGAGGCCGCCTCGCCGCTGCCGGCGCCGCCCGCCGAGATGGTGCCCGGCGGCACGCTGGAGCTGACCGTGCCGGTCCGCTTCGCGATCCGCTGATCCCTGTCACTTAACCGTCGTGGGGGATTCATTGCCCTGACGCGGGTCGCACGCTAACCCGTCACGCCATGGACATGGCCCTGCGATCCGCGCCCGGCTCACCCGCCGCACCTGCCGGCGGCAACCGCGGCCGGCGGCGATCGCCGCTGCGCTTCCGCCCCTGGCTCCGCACCCCGCTCTGGGGCGACGTGATGGAGCCGCGGCCGCTCGGCGGGCGCATCCGTGCCGTCCGGCGCATCGGCCTCGCGCTGCTCTGGACCGCCGTCGCGGCGCCGGTGCAGGCGCTGCTGCTGCTGCTGCCCGGCCGTCCCAAGGTCGTCTTCGCCCGGATCTACCACCGCGTGCTCTGCGCGCTGATCGGGCTGCGCGTCCAGGTGGTGGGCGAACAGGCGCGCGGCGATCGGGTGCTGTTCCTCTCGAACCACACCTCCTGGCTCGACATCCTGGTGCTCGGCGGGCTGATCGAGGCCTGCTTCGTCGCCAAGGCGGAGGTCGGGCAATGGCCGCTGGTCAGGACCATCGCGCGCCTCGGCCGCACCGTCTTCGTCAGCCGCAGGCGCGGCACCATGGCGCAGGAGGCGGAGGCGATGCGGACCCGCCTGGCCGCCGGCGACAACCTGATCCTGTTCCCCGAAGGCACCTCCAACGACGGCACCCGGACGCTGCCCTTCCGCAGCGCCTTCCTGGCGATCGCCGCCGATGCCCGGCTCGTGCAGCCGGTCTCCATCGTCTACGACCGGCTGGGCGGGCTGCCGGCCTGCCGGCGCGACCGGCCGCTCTTCGCCTGGTACGGCGACATGGACATCGGCAGCCATTTCTGGCGCCTCGCGCGGCGCTCCGGCGCCCGCGTCACGGTGCTGCTGCACGCGCCGGTCGACCCGGCCGACATGGCCGACCGCAAGGTGCTGACCCAGCGGGTGGAAGCGGTGGTCGCCGCCGGTGCGGCCCAGCTGCGGCAGAACCGCCCGCCCGTGGTGCTCCGCGCCTGAGCGCCGGACCGACCCCTGCTGTCATCGCGCGATGCTTGACCCGGCGGGCTGCGCCACCGCACGGTTCATCCATGATGCTCCGAGTCGCTTGACCCTGGGCCGGTGCCCCCGCATCTCCTCCGTTTTCCCCCGCGCCAGATCGGGCGCGGGCCGAGCGGAGTGCTTTACGTGATGCCGAGCGACGCGACCGCCCCCCGGAAACGCCTGCTGATCCGGACCTGGGGCTGTCAGATGAACGTCTACGACAGCGCCCGCATGGCCGATGTGCTGGCCCCGCTCGGCTACGCGCCGACCGAGACGGCGGAGGAGGCCGACATGGTCATCCTCAACACCTGCCACATCCGGGAGAAGGCGGCCGAGAAGGTGTTTTCGGACCTCGGCCGGCTGCGCGTCCTGAAGGAGGAGAAGGCGGCCCGCGGGGAGCGCATGATCCTGGCCGTCGCCGGCTGCGTCGCCCAGGCGGAAGGGGCGGAAATCACCGCCCGCGCACCCCATGTGGACATCGTGCTCGGCCCCCAGACCTATCACCGCCTGCCGGAGATGGTGGCCCGCGCCGCCCGCGCGGCCGGCGCGGTGATCGAGACCGATTTCCCGGCCGAGGACAAGTTCGACCATCTGCCGGACGCGTCCCAGCCGAGCGGCCCGATCGCCTTCCTGACCATCCAGGAAGGCTGCGACAAGTTCTGCTCCTTCTGCGTGGTGCCCTACACCCGCGGCGCCGAGTTCAGCCGCCCGGCGGCGGCCGTGCTGTCGGAGGCGCGGCGCCTGGTCGACGGCGGCGCGCGCGAGATCGCGTTGCTGGGCCAGAACGTGAATGCCTGGCACGGCGCCGGGCCGGAAGGCCGCACCTGGGGCCTCGGCCGGCTGCTGCGCGCCATGGCGGCGATCCCGGGCCTCGCGCGGCTCCGCTACACGACCAGCCATCCCCGCGACATGGATGACGACCTGATCGCCGCCCATGCCGAGCTGCCGCAGCTGATGCCGTTCTTGCACTTGCCGGTGCAGTCGGGCAGCGACCGCATGCTGCGCGCGATGAACCGCGGCCATGCGGCCGACGATTTCCGCCGCGTGGTCGAGAAGCTGCGCGCGGTGCGGCCGGACATCGCCCTCTCCTCGGATTTCATCGCTGGGCACCCCGGCGAATCGGATGCCGACCATGCGGCGACGCTGGCGCTGATCCGGGAGGTGGGCTTCGCCCAGGCCTTCAGCTTCAAGTATTCCGCCCGGCCAGGCACGCCCGCCGCCGGCGCCGGCGGCCAGGTGCCGGAACCGGTCAAGGATGCGCGGCTCGCCGAGATCCAGGCGCTGCTCCGCGGCCAGCAGGACGCGTTCAACCGCAGCCGCGCCGGGATGCTGATGGACGTGCTCTGCACCGGCCCGGCGCGCCATCCCGGCCAGATGGCCGGGCGTTCGCCCTGGCTGCAGCCGGTGCATTTCGACGCCCCCGCCCGTCTCGCGGGCCACCTGGTGCCGGTCAGGATCACCGCCGCGCACCCCAACTCCCTCGCCGCCGAATGGCTCGGCGCCGGGGCGACCACGCCGCCATTGCAACAGGAGATCAGAGCCGCTTGACCCACGCGCCCGCGATATCCGTCCGCCCTGGCGAAGCCAGGACCCTCCGTCCCGGCCTTCCCCCCGAGCAGCGATCGGTGACGCTGCAATTCGACGACAATGCGCTGCTGGCAGTGCTCCATGGCGAGCACGACCGGAACCTGGCGCGGGTGGAACAGGTGCTGGGCGTCAGGCTCACCGCCCGCGGCAACCGGATCGCGATCGCGGGCTCGCCGGACCGGACGGAGATGGCGGAGGCGGCGCTGCTGGCGCTCTGGACCCGGCTCGAACGCGGGCAGCATGTCGGCACCGCGGAGGTGGAGGCGGCGCTGCGCCTGGCCGAAGGCGGCGCCGAGCAGGGCGAGCCGCGCCTGCCGCTCGCCGACCTGCCGGCGATCCGCACCCGGAAGGGCGCGATCGCGCCGCGCTCGGCCGCCCAGGCCGGCTATATCGAGACGCTGGCGCGGCACGAGATGGCGTTCGGCGTCGGCCCCGCCGGCACCGGCAAGACCTATCTCGCGGTCGCCCAGGGCGTCGCCCTGCTGCAGGCCGGGCGGGTCGACCGCATCGTGCTCAGCCGCCCGGCGGTCGAAGCCGGGGAGCGGCTCGGCTTCCTGCCCGGCGACATGAAGGAGAAGGTCGACCCCTATCTCCGCCCGCTCTACGACGCGCTGCACGACATGCTGCCGGCCGAGCAGGTCGCCCGCCGGATCGCCGCCGGCGAGATCGAGATCGCGCCGCTCGCCTTCATGCGCGGCCGCACCCTGGCGCATTGCTACGCCATCCTCGACGAGGCGCAGAACACCACCGCCGCCCAGATGAAGATGTTCCTGACCCGGATGGGGGAGGGCAGCCGGATGGTGATCACCGGCGACCCCACCCAGGTCGACCTGCCGCCGGGCGCGGTCTCCGGCCTGTCGGAGGCGCTCCGCATCCTTGACGGCGTTCCCGGCATCGGGGTGACGCGCTTTTCCGAGAAGGATGTGGTAAGGCATCCGCTGGTGGCCCGGATCGTCGCCGCCTATGGCCAGGCCGACAAGGCCGCCGGGCGCGACGGCGTTCGCCGGGGAAAGAAGGAGAGTGATGGAACCGGGAAGTAGCCGTCCCGGCCGAGGACGCGTCGTGCGTCCGGTGGCCGGGCTCCGGTCGGGTACCTCTTGCGAGGTGTCCGTGATGATCGCGGCGCCCGGTTGGCGCGCCGCCGTGGGGCGGGTGGAACGCCTCGCCCGCCGTGCCGCGCTCGCGGCGCTGTCCGAAGCCGGCCGGACCGGCCGGATGACCGTGCTGCTCGCCGACGACCGCGCGCTCAGGCGCCTCAACGGCGGCTGGCGCGGCAAGGCCAAGCCCACCAATGTCCTGTCCTTCCCCTCCGGCCAGCCCGCCCATCTCGGCGACGTGGCGCTCGCCCTCGGCGTGGTGCGGCGGGAAGCCCGCGGCGCCGGGCGGCGGACCCATGCGCACCTGGCCCATCTCGTGGCCCATGGCGCGCTGCACCTGGCCGGCCACGACCATATCCTCGCCGGCGAGGCGCGGCGGATGGAGCGGGCGGAGGCGCGGGTGATGCGCCGCCTCGGCCTGCCCAATCCCTGGCGGGGGCTGACATGAGCGGCCATGACGAGGCCAGCCGCAACGGCCTGTTCTGGCGCCTGCAGGGCCTGTTGCGCCGGCGCGAGGCGGAGAGCGTCCGCGACCGCGTCGAGGAGCTGATCGAATCGCGCGATCCGCCGCCCCGCGACGGCGAGGTCGCGCTGCCGGACACCACCGGGCTCGACCCGCATGAGCGGGCGCTGCTCGGCAACGTGCTGAAGCTGCGCGGCAAGACCGCCTACGACGTGATGGTGCCGCGCGCCGACATCATGGCGATGCCGATCGACCTGACGCTGGATCAGGCGATCGATTTCATCCAGCGCGACGGCCACAGCCGCTACCCGGTGTTCCGGGAGAACCTCGACGACATCCTGGGCATGGTCCACATCAAGGACGTCTTCGCCGCCGTCGGGCGGGACGGCGCCTTCAGCCTGCAGGCGATGCTGCGCCGGCCGCTGCTGGTGGTGCCCTCGGTCACCGTGCTCGACCTGCTGCTGCAGATGCGCCAGGCCCGGGTGCACCTGGCGCTCGTCGTCGACGAATATGGCGGGATCGACGGGCTGGTCACGATCGAGGACCTGGTCGAGACCATCACCGGCGACATCGCCGACGAGCATGACGAGGTGGCCGCACCCCATATCGTCGAACGCCCCGACGGCGCCTTCGAGATGGATGCCCGCACCCCGGTCGAGGCCTTCGAGGAACGGCTCGGCGAGATCCTGACCGAGGAGGAGCGCGGCGCCGACATCGACACCGTGGGCGGCCTGGTCTTCACGCTGGCCGGCCGGGTGCCGGCCAAGGGCGAGCTCGTCTCGCATCCCTCGGGGCTCGAGTTCCGGGTGCTGGAAGCGGATCCGCGGCGCATCCGTCGCGTCCGGGTCCGCCGCCCCGGCGCCCCCGAACGCGCCCAGGCAGCGGAATAAGGGACAGGCGGCAGCCGGATGCTTTCCAAACTCGCTCTGCACCTCGCCATGAGGCGGGGCTGGCGCGCGCTCGCGACCGCCTTCGGGCTCGGCCTGCTGGCCGCCGCGGCGCTGCCGCCGGTGCATGCGGTGCCGGTGCTGCTGCTCTCGGTCCCGGGCCTGCTGATCATGGTCGGCGGCGCTCCGGGCTGGAAACGGGCCGCCGTGATCGGGCTGTTCTGGGGCTGGGGCTTCTTCACGGGCGGCCTCTACTGGATCACCTATGCGATCCTGACCGAGGTCGAGCGCTTCTGGTGGCTGGTGCCGATCGCGGTGCCGGCGCTGGCCTTCCCGCTCGGCCTGTTCGTCGCGGTCCCGGCGGCGGCGGCGCGGCTCGTCCGCAACGGCTGGCCGCGGCTGCTGGTCTTCGCCGGCAGCTTCGTGCTGGCCGAGCTCCTCCGTGGCGTCGCGCTGACCGGCTTCCCCTGGAACCTGATCGGCAGCGTCTGGGCCTTCGGCGCGGCTCCGGTCCAGGCGGCCTCCGTCATCGGCGTCCATGGCCTGTCGCTCGCGACGCTGATCCTGGCCGGGCTGCCGCTGCTCGGCCGCCGCGCGCTCGCCGGCGGCGCCGTGGCGCTCCTGGCCTTCGCGGGCTTCGGCCTCGCCCGCCTCTGGCCGGAGGAGCCGCCGCCGCAGCCGCTGCGGCTCCTGCTGGTGCAGGGCAACGTCGCGCAGGACGTGAAGTGGCGCCCCGAGGCGCGGGTGCCGATCTTCCGCCGCTACCTGGAGTTGACCGCCGAAGGCCTCCGCGACCTGGAGGCGGAGGCACCGGGCGCCCGGATCGCCGTGATCTGGCCGGAGAGCGCCAGCCCCTTCCGCCTGGCCGAGGACGCCGATGCCCGTGCGGCGGCGGCACAAGTGCTGACCCCGAACGCCACGCTGCTCGCCGGCGCGGTGACCGTCGAGTGGGACGACGCGCGGCAGCAGCCGCGCCACGTCTACAACAGCCTGGTCGCGGTGACGCCGGACGGTGCGGTCGCCGGCCGCTACGACAAGTCGCATCTCGTCCCGTTCGGCGAATACATGCCGCTCCGCGGCTGGCTGCCGATCCGGATCGTGCAGGGCGGCATCGACTTCGCCGCCGGTCCGGGCCGGATCAGCATGGCGCCGGCAGGGCTGCCCGCCTTTTCGCCGCTGATCTGCTACGAGGTGATCTTCCCCGGCGCGGTGGTGGGCGAAACCCGCCCGCAATGGCTGCTGAACGTCACCAACGACGCCTGGTTCGGCCATTCCGCCGGCCCCTACCAGCACCTCGCGACCGCCCGGCTGCGCGCGGTGGAGGAAGGCCTGCCGATCGCCCGTGCCGCGCAGACCGGCATCTCGGCGGTGTTCGACGCGCGCGGGCGGGAAGTCGCTTCCCTCGCCCTTGGCGCGATGGGCACGGTCTCGGCACCCCTGCCGGCACCATTGCCGCCGACCATCTTCGCTCGCCTCGGCCTGACGCTACCCGCCCTGCTGGCGGTGCTGGCGATCCTGGGCGGCGTGATGCTCGGCCGGCGCCGCAGGCGAACCACATAAACAGCCCCGACGCGAGATGCGGCTCGCAGCAATGGTAAAGTTTATCTAAAAAATCGAGAATAGCTTTTAAGAGTTGACGTTTTGTGGATGATCCGCTACCGGACGAGTGGTGTGCGAATTTATCGCGCAACGCCCGCGTGCGGGTGGTCATTGCCTCGTCGATTCGGGCCTTCGATCGATCCGGGCAGAAGCGGGAAGCCGGGGCATGCGGGGCGGAGCGATGATGATGGCGGCCAGTGAGGAGGTTGTTGAGCGCGCGGAGCGCGAGCATCGACCCAGCCCGATCGACGTCCATGTCGGCAGCCGGGTACGCCTGCGCCGCACCCTGCTCGGCATGAGTCAGGAGAAGCTGGGCGAAGCGCTCGGCCTCACCTTCCAGCAGGTCCAGAAGTATGAGCGCGGGGTGAACCGGATCGGCGCCAGCCGGCTGTTCGACCTCTCGCGCGTGCTCGACGTGCCGATCGGCTTCTTCTTCGACGACATGCAGGGCGTCCCCGGCGGCCGCGCCACCCGCGCCGCCGTCGCCGGCCTGCCCGAAGCCCAGGACGGCTTCGACGACGACACCCTGCACCGGCGGGAAACGCTGGAGCTGGTGCGCGCCTATTACCGGATCACCGACCCCTCGATCCGCAAGCGCGTCTTCGACCTGATCAAGACCTTGTCCCCGACGGATTGACCGCTACGCGGTCATCCGTCGAGTCTTTGCTTGGCCTCAAGCGCCGGCGCGCGCATCCGCGCGCCTGGCTACCGCGCGACTGCGCGACTGCGCGCGGGCCGCATTCGTGGCCTCGGAGCATCGCGTCGCTCGCTCCGCTGAAACTGGTGGCGGCCTACGGCCGCATCAGTCGATCAGCGCCGGCTCCGCAGGCAGCAGCGCGGCGATGCGGTCGAGGGCGGGATCGCGGAGGCCGAGCGCGCCGAGGTGCGCCAGCGTGTTCAACAGGTACTCCCGGTTGCTGCCGGTCTCGCCGCGGCCGCGGGCGATGATCGCCGCCGCCGCCTCCGGCGTCAGCCGCCCGCAATAATGCGGGCTCGCGCGCCGCGCGACATAGGTGACCGCACGCACCATCCGCGCCTCCGCGCCGATCGCGACCCGCAGCACCCGCCGGTCGTAGACGATCTCCGATCCGTCCGGCAGCTCCCGCGCATCCAGGTACTGCAGCACCGGCTCCGCCTCCGCCGCCGCCACGCGGAACGCGACGCCACGGCAGGCGCCGCCGCGATCGAGGCCGAGCACCAGGCCCGGCACCGCCGCCGTGCCGCGATAGCGATGACTCCGGAGGCAGAAGCAGCGATGGAAGCCGCGCAGCAGCGCCGGCACCGCCGCCAAATATGAAAAACCCGGACGCCAGATCAGCGACCCGTAGCCGAACACGTAGAGATGCCCATCGGCATCGATCGGCCCGTCGGCCGCCGGTCGCACGCTCACCACATTGCGGGTCTCGTTCTCACGGGCATCTTCACGCCTCCGAGCGATTCCGCCCTGCGGCGATCTGCCCTATAGACGCCCCCACCATGACCGCCAAGCCGATGCGGGCCGTGCTGGCCGCCCTCCTGCTGATCGCCGGCCTCGCGGCCGCGCATTCCATCCTGTGGCGCTGGATGGGCGGCCAGCTCGAACGCGGCTTCGCCAGCTGGGTCCAGCAGCGCCGCGCCCAAGGCTGGACGGTCGAACACGGCAGCCCGACCCGCGGCGGCTGGCCGCTCGCCGCAACCCTCACCATCCCCAGCCTGCGCCTCGCCGCCACCGACGCGACGCTGCCCGGCGGCGGCGAATGGCTGAGCGAAGCCCTCGTGCTCCGCGTCGCCGCACCCCGCATCGACCAGCTCGTCCTCGAGGCGCGCGGCCGCCAGCGCCTCCGCCTCGGCGCCCTCGACCTGCCCTTCGCCGCCGACCGGCTCGACGCCATCCTGCCGCTCGAATCCGGCGTCCCGGTCCGCGAAGGCGAATTCCTCGCCGAACGCCTGCGCATGTCGACGCCCGCCGGCCCGCTCGAGCTCCAGAACGCCCGCGGCACCTTCGAGACCCGCAGCTCCGCGACCGAAGCCGAACCCGCGCTCACCCTCTCCCTTACCCTCGATGCCCTCGACCTGCCCGCCGACATCGCGACCGACCCGGCACTCGCCGCCTTCGGCCGCCGCATCGAGAGCCTCACCGCGGACGCCGCCCTCACCGGACCACTCCCCGGCGGCCGCGCCCTCATCCCCCGCGCCGAACAATGGCGCGACCAGGGCGGCACCCTCGAACTCCGCTCCCTCGCGCTCCGCTGGGGACCCGCGCACGGCAACGCCACCGCCACCCTCACCCTCGACGAAACCCTGCAACCGATGGGCACCGGCACACTCCGCCTCGCCGGCGCCAACGACGCCATCCGCGCCCTCTCACTCGCCGGCGTGCTCTCACCCCGCACCGCCGGCACCGCCACCGCCGCCATCCTGCTCCTGCAACGCGCGCCCGAAGACGGCAGCCCACCCCAGGTCGAACTGCCCCTGACGCTCCAGGAACGCCAACTCACGATCGCCCGCATCCCGGTGCTGCGCCTGTTGCCGATCGACTGGCCGAACCCGCGGCTCGGCGCGGACCCCGCGGAAGACCCGACGCTGCCGCGGCGGAGGTAGGCTTCATCCCGGGACAGGGGCTCCGCCCCTTTCCCGGACCCTTACCCCGCAAGGAGCCTGGAGGCTCCTTGACCTGCTTCGCTTGGTGCCCGGTGTGCCGAGGGGGTCGCCCACTTCGGGGCG